>OMDF01000209.1_pt1 | contig 37035 bp, 34 predicted proteins | sample 1673631 | NCBI WGS metagenome assembly OMDF01 (sample SAMEA103958117, study PRJEB25191) | human gut metagenome | biome: human-associated habitat [ENVO:00009003]; feature: intestine environment [ENVO:2100002]; material: feces | place: Germany | collected 2013/2015 | reverse complement strand
AGTGTCTCGAAGCAAAGCCCCGTTACTTTTCCAGAGTGTTCTTTTTCTCCGGCTTTGCCAGTTCGGGCGGCTGTTTCTCTTTCCAGTCGTCCAGCAGGGCCATAATCTGTTCTTTCATTTTGGCGGGAGTGACCTCCTTGCCAAAATACTTTGCCAGCTCAGATGTTGAAATAATCACGCCGCGATCCTCCTTCTTTTCTTCACTCAAAATTCCGTCAATCACATCGCCGTTGAGCTTGCCCTCCTTGTCAAGCTCCCGAAGCCGCTTTGCCTGGTTGACCGAGGGGGAGGACTGTTCCCCCTCAATGGAGACAGCGATCAGCCGCTGGTTTTCCGGGCGGATATAGGAGAGCTCCACCGCAGGCATAAAGCCCAGCTTTTTGGCGTCCGTCATATCCAGGAGCTCCGGGACAAGGGAATTAAGCCGGATATAGCGCATGACTTTTTTATAATTCATGCCATGATCCGCGCCCACAATCTCAACCGAGCGTTTCCCCAGGGCCTGCTCCTCCTGGCTGTTGCCGGGGCGGGCCCCCTGGTGCTTGATCGCCTCCACCTCCAAATCCAGCAGGCGGGCCAGCTCGCTGGGGAGGGGCTCCCCGCGCTGTTTGTTGCTGTTCCGCATTTCCCGGACGGCTTCAAAGTCCGTCATGTTGCGGACAATACAGGGCATTTCATCCAGCCCGGCCCGTTCACTGCCATGATGACGGCGGTGGCCCGCGATGATCTCATAACCCTGGCCGTCCTTTTCCGGGCGGACGGTGGCGGGGGTCATAACGCCATGCTCCTTGATCGTCCCCACCAGATCATCCATCGCCTTATCGTCCTGCACCTTGTAGGGATGCTCCCGGAACGTATGGAACGCATGGAGCTCGGACAATTTCAAATAGACAACCTTGCCCTCCTCAACCGGGCGGGGCGGCTCGGCTGGCGTGGGCGGCAGGTTGATCTCCGGGACAGGGGCCGCCGCCGCTTTAACGGGCGCGGCCTTGCCTTTTGGGGGAGATTTAGGCGGGGCCATCCCGCCGGAGCCCTTTTCCGGGGCTTTCTTTTTACTTTGGGACACTTTGTCTCTCGTGGACGGCTGGGCCTCGGCGCGGGCCGCCTTGTCCCCCTTGGGTGGGCGGCCTGCGCGGGGCTTGGCTGTCTTTTCCGCTTTTGGAGACTTTGGCTCCGCCTGTTCCTTTGGCGGACGGCCCCGGCGCTTTTCCGGCTTTTCCGCTTCAACGGCGGGAGCCTTGCCGCCCTTATCATCATCACCCCGCACATCCGACAGGTTGATGACCTTACCAGACGGAGCAGGGCCGCCCTCGCCCATACCGGGGAGCGTCACCTGTTCGGCCTGTTCCGGCGCGGGCGGTGCGCCAGGCCCCTCCGGGGCCGGGGACTCCGGGAGCTTTTCTCCCTCCGGGCCCTTGTTCAATGTTTCATCTGCCATTCGCTAACCTCCTTTTTTGTGGCATGAAAAAAGGCCAGACCATACGGCCCGGCCAGCGAAAAATATTCCCCCTTTCCATTTTTAATTTTTGATTGATACCACTCCTTTCCCTGTCGAGCCATGAAAAAAACGCCCCTTTTGTTGATACAAAAAGTGGCGTTTTAGTGTAGGTTGGCTCGGTTTTTGTTGTGATTTATTATTATACCTTTGTCAAAAACGGTTACCATCAGAGAAACAAAAGCGCCCTACGGCATGGTGCTGAACAGCACGCCCAAGACCGTCGAGCTGACCTATGCAGGCGAAACCGTGGAGATCTCCGAAACGGCGGCAGAATTCTATAACGACCGTCAAAAAGCCTCTCTTTCGCTCTCAAAAATCCTTGAAAAGAACGATACTTTTAATATCGGGAATAACGGCGAAATTCTCTCGGTGCGCTTCGGGCTTTATGCCGCAGAGGACTTGGTTGCCGCAGACGGCTCGGTCATCCCGAAGGACGGACTGCTTGAAATCGCCAACTGCGATGAAAACGGTAATATCACCTTCAAGACCGACATTCCCGTAGGCGCAAAGCTATATGTGAAGGAAATTGCGACCGACAGCCATTATATCCTTTCGGACGAAAAATACCCCGTGACATTTGAGTACGCCGGACAGGATACCGCCCTTGTGGAGATCAAGGCAAACGGCGGCGAAGCCATCAAAAACGACATCCTCTACGGCTCGGTAAAGGGTCTCAAAATCGACCGTGAAACCGAGTCAGTGATTGCAGGTGCAAAGTTCGGACTCTTCCGCAGCGGCGAAACCGAGTTTACTGCCGAGAACGCACTCCTTACCGCCGAATCCGGCGAGGACGGCGTATTCACTTTTGAGAACATCCCTTACGGCGATTGGCTCATTAAGGAATTGCAGCCTGCCGACGGATACCTCGCCAATGAGGAAATCTATCCCGTCCGCATCAGCGAAAAGGGGCAGACCATCGGTATTACGGTCGTCAATGACCGCATCCCCGAAATTGGGACGCAGGCGACGGTGGACGGTGAAAAGGAAATCTGTGCAACCGAGGTGTTCACGCTGACCGATACCGTATCCTACAGCCACCTCATCCCCGGCAAGGAATATGTACTCGTGGGAACGCTTATGGACAAAAGCACCGGAAAAGCCTTCATCGAAAACGGAAATGCGGTAACAGCCGAAACTGTATTCACGCCCGAAACTCCGAACGGAACGGTTACGGTATCCTTTACCTTCGATTCAAGGCTCATCAAGGAAAACACAAGTCTTGTGGTATTTGAAACTCTGTATAAGGACGGCAAAGAGCTTGCCGTACACGCAGACATTGAGGACGAGGATCAGACCGTCAAGGTTACCGTTCCCGAAATCGGAACAAAGGCAACCGTGAACGGAGAAAAATCCGCTACTGCCAAGGGCGACATTACCATTGAGGACACCGTTTCCTACAAGAACCTTACGGTCGGTAAGGAATACACCGTTAAAGGCATCCTTATGGACAAGGCAACATGCAAGCCATTCCTCGTAAACGGTAAGGAAGTGACCTCCGAGGTCACCTTTACGACAGAGAAAAAAGACGGAGAGATTACCGTCCGCTTTACCTTTGACGGCAGCGCCGTAACCAAGCAGACAGACATCGTAGTGTTTGAAACGCTCTATCGTGACGGTGTGGAAATCGCAGTTCATGCCGACATTGAGGATGGCGGTCAGACCGTAACGCTTACGCCTCCTGCTCCTCCCGTTCCGCAGACGGGCGACAACTCCAACCTCGGCTTTTGGATCGGACTCGGCGCTGTGGCACTCGGCGGTATCGTCGCCGTGGTCATTATCCGTGTGAAATCCCGAAAGGACGAGGATGACGAGTAATGAAAAAGGTGTATGTCTGCGCTCCCCTCGGAGGGAATATTGAGCAAAACCTCAAAAAGGTTAAGACATATACCGAATACGCACTGAGGTGCGGCACGGCTCCGGTCGTGCCGCATTTCTATGCGGAATGTCTTGACGATAATAATCCCAAAGACCGTGAAGTAGGTTTGGCGGCGGGAATGTCGCTGCTGTGGCTTTGCGATGAGGTTTGGGTATTCGGAGATACCGTTACGGACGGCATGAGTGCCGAACTGAAATTTTGCAAGAACCTCAACATCCGAGTCCGAAAGATAACCGAAAAAGAAATCCAAAAAGCGATTGGAGGTAATCCCTTATGAATCCTATGAAAAAGAAAACTGTCAGAATCCTTTTCTGTGTTCTGCTTGTGGCCGTCCTTGTGTCGGCTTTCTCTATGACTGCCTTTGCCGCAGGCGATGTGGCGGGTGCGATCGAAAACACATGGAACGCTGCAAAAAGCCAAATTCAGACAGTCGTCAACAATGTTGTTTTTCCCGTGTGCGATATGATCCTCGCCATTCTTTTCTTCGTGAAGGTCGGCACGGCTTACTTCGACTACAGAAAGCACGGACAGTTTGAATTTGCCGCTCCGTGTATTCTTTTTGCCTGCCTTATTTTCACGCTGACCGCACCGCTGTATATCTGGTCTATTATCTGATACAACCGGTTACGAAACGGAGGTGATGACTTATCTTTGACTGGTTAGGCGATATCTTTTCGGGGATCGGCAGCGCCATCGGCGACGCTATGGACTTCCTCGGAACACAAATATCCAATGCCATTTGGGATGCAATGCTCAAATGGTTTTATGAAATCATCTACGGCGCTATCGCCGACTTCTTCGAGATGATGGGCAATATGGGCGCGGATGTGTTTGACCTTGAATGGGTAAAAGCAACCGTAAAGCTGTTTACTCTTTTCGGCTGGGGCTTGTTCGTGGCCGGAACGGTTGTGGCGGTATTCGATGTTGCCATCGAGTACCAATGCGGCAGAGCCAATGTGAAAACAACGGCACTCAACATCATAAAAGGTTTCTTTGCCTGTTCTCTCATCGGAGTCGTACCGATAGAATTATACAAGTTTTGCATCAGCCTGCAAAACACATTTTCCCACGACCTTTCCCGAATTTTTGCGGGAACGCAGTCACTCGACCTCGCAGGTCAAAGCACCTCGGTGCTGCAGGGCTCGTTTATGGTGGCGGCCACCGCAGAATACAAGCTCTTTAATTTACTTGCGATGATAGCCTTTGCCTACTGCATTATTAAAATATTCTTTCAGAATATCAAGAGAGGCGGTATTCTCCTTGTGCAGATGTCTGTCGGTGCGTTATATATGTTCAGCGTACCAAGGGGCTATGCCGACGGCTTCAACCAATGGTGCAAGCAGGTCATCGCAATCTGCCTTACCGCATTTATGCAGACAACCTTGCTTTTCTTGGGTCTTCTGACCTTTCCGCAGAATATGCTGCTCGGACTCGGCATTATGCTGGCGGCCAATGAGGTACCAAGAATTGCGCAGCAATTCGGACTTGATTCGAGTGTCAGAGTAAACATGATGAGCGTTGTTCATGCTACAACTACAGCGGTCAATCTCTCTCGCAGTGTAGCAAAAGCCGCGGGCAAATAAGGAGGTGCGCTATGAAATACTATACGCAGGCAAACAGATTTTTTCAGAAGTACGGCTCGGACGCATTTAAAATCATTGCCGCCTATGAGGAAGCGGCAGACATTCCGCCAACCGAGCGATATGCAAATTGGTACGGCGATTACGGTATATTCGAGCCGTCATTAAATGAGGAAATGACCTATGACAAGCTCCTCTCCCGTTACAAGGCAGGGCTTAAATATCTCGGTATTATCCATGAGCAAGCAAAAGCAGTGTGCAGTCGATTCCTCTCGGAACAGCTTGCAGAGCATATCCGTGAGCAGCTCGGACGGCACAATGCCGACGCCGAATACCGTCCGACCTCCGTTATAACTAAAATGGATACGCCGGAATTCACAAGGGATATGCTTGTGGTCGACCGAGATATGGAGGTTGACTGCGATATCGGGCATCAGATCACCTGTTATCTCGAAACATGGTTCGATGTGGACAAGAAATTCGGAACGGACACGGCTGCGGACGATGACAAGTGGCTGAATCTGTACGCCAAATACGATCCGTTCGCCGATACGCTCCGGCTTGAATTTACCGTTACAACCGCCGACTCCTGTGAGGAAGGCGAATATATGCCGACCGATGCAGAAGCGCAGCTTATCAAGGATATGATAGCTGAGAAGCTCCGTGATGAATACGGACAGACGCCCAAGGAATTCTGCGAGGATGTCGGCGGCATAGAAATCGGAGGAATGACGCAATGACACAATATATCTATCCGCAGAACCTCAAAGCCACCGCCAATCTGTGGCTTTGGAGTTTGTGGGACTTTGTAATTATAGCGGTAGCTGCACTGTTGTCAGTTCTCGCACTTGTGCAGCTGCATATTTTCTTACCGGCCGTGGCTGTTTTATGCTACGGCTTTTTAACAATCCGCATGGACGATACCACCGTACTCGACTTCATGCGTTACGCCGTGCGGTATTTAATATCCACACAGCAATACTTTGAATGGAGATGATGATAATGAAACAGCAGAAAAAGAAAAAAGGCCGTTCGGTGCAGGAGCTTATAGGCGTCCGCACCTTTACGAAATACGGACTTTCTACCAACAAGGGAGAGCTGCTCTTTTACCTCGTGTCGCCCACCAATATTTCGGTGTTGTCCCACACTAATATCGAAATCAAGATACGCCATCTGATGATGGTGCTGTCGGCGTTGCCGGACATCGAGATCGTCTGCACCGACTCCTCGGAATGCTTCGATGACAACAAAGCCTATCTTACCGAACGCCTTGAAGTTGAGGAAAATGCAAAGGTCAGGAAGCTCATCAAAAAGGACATCGACTTCCTCGACACAATTCAGGTAGAAATGGCGACCGCCCGTCAGTTTTTCTTTATCGCTCGAATTAAGTGGCAAAAAGAAAAACAGGTCTTTGAAACCGCAAACCGCATTGAGAGCAAAATCGCCGGCGAGGGCTTTGAGGTGCATAGGCTTAAAAAGCCGGAGATCAAACGCATCCTGGCACTGTATTTTGAGGCAAGTATGCAGGGCGAAGCAATGCCTGACATTGACGGCGAACAGTTTTACGAGGGTACAGACGATGAGGACGAGGAATAAACCCGTCCTCATATTTTTCTGTCTTCTGCTGTCGGCGGCTGCCGTGCTTGCAGGCGTAAATATCTATTCGGAGTTAAAAGAACGGCAGAAAGAAAAAGAGGACTTCGCTGCCGTCTCACAAATCACCGAGCCTACGGTCGCGACAGCACAGACAGAATCAGAGCCTGCGGAACAATCTGCGGCAGAACGCAATATACAAGCTCTCATTACAGAAAACGCCGACTGCATCGGGTGGCTCTCTATTGACGGCACAAACATCAGTTATCCCGTTATGCACACACCGTCCGATCCGCAGAAATACCTCCGCCGCAGCTTTTACGGGCAGTACAGTCAAAGCGGAGTGCCGTTCCTTGACGGACGGTGCAGCACGGTCGGCGGCAACCTCATTATTTACGGTCACAACATGAAAAACGGCACGATGTTCTCCGATTTGAAGAAATATCTGAATACGGATTTTCTGAACTCACACCGCACGGTAAGGCTGGAAACCGCCGACGGTGTGTTTCTGTTTACCGTGACCGAGGTGCGGAGAACCAATACCGCAGACCAATGGTACAACCGCATAACCAGCGAGGACGGCAGACAGCTCATCCTCTCCACCTGTTACGGATCGGGCAAGGACGGCAGGCTGCTCATTATCGCCGCAGAAAGCTAAACGGCAGAAAGGAAAATATTATGTTCAAAAGAAAACCGAAAGTATTGACGCCGGAGCAGGTAGAGGAAATCCGCACCAAGGACTTCTTCGATATGATCCTGCCCGGCAGCATCAAATTTTTATCCGACCATTATATAGTCGGCGACAGCTACCGCTGCGTATGGGCAATCCGTGAGTATCCGCCCTCCACCGAGGAACAGGCGATCCTCTCACAGCTCGCCGACCGCAACGGCGTGACCCTGCGCATTTATCATCGTTTGGTGGAATCTATGGAACAGCGAAAGATCATTCAAAATGCCACTCGCCGCAACAGGCTCAAAAGCGGCGGCAACGATGTGAACGAAACCATCGAAGCCGAGGGCAATTTGCAGGATGTAATTGAACTGCTCGCCAACCTCCGCAAGAACAAAGAGCCGCTGCTCCATGTGTCGGTGTTCATTGAACTGAAGGCCAGGAGCATGGAGAAGCTCAAGGAATTGCAGAGCGACATCGCAATGGAGCTGACTCGCTCCAAGATTTCCGTCGATAGGCTGACCCTCCGCCAAAAGGAAGGCTTTTTGTCAGTCATCCCGACAGGTTGCAATCAGTTCGGCGCACAGTACGAACGAGTGCTGCCCGCATCCTCGGTCGCCAATATGTACCCGTTTAATTTCAGCGGCAAGACAGACCCTCACGGCTCATATATCGGGCGTGATAAATACGGTACAAACATCCTTGTGGACTTTGACCGCAGAGCCGAGGACAAGACCACAAGCAATATCCTCATTCTCGGAAACAGCGGACAAGGCAAGAGTTATCTTCTGAAACTTATCCTCACCAACATCCGTGAATCGGGCAAGAGAATCATCTGCCTCGATCCCGAATCGGAATACGAGGATCTGTGCGAAGCTCTCGGCGGATGCTATATTGATTTTATGTCGGGAGAGTACACCATCAATCCGTTAGAGCCGAAAGCATGGACTGACAGCGTTGAGGATATCGACGCCAACACACCCGAAGCCTTCAAAAAGGTTACAAGGCTCAGTCAGCACATCGCTTTTTTGAAAGACTTCTTTCGCAGCTACAAGGATTTCACCGATTCACAGATCGACACCATCGAAATCCTGCTCTCCAAGCTGTATGCGCGATTCGGCATCACCGACACCACAGATTACAGCGTAAAGAAACCCTCGGACTTTCCCATTATGGAGGATTTCTATAAGCTGTGCGAGGAAGAATTCATGGCTTACGACAAGCAGAGGAAATATCTCTATACAGAGGAAACGCTACAAGAGGTCTGCCTCGGTATTCACTCTATGTGCGTAGGCTCTGAAAGCAAATACTTCAATGGACACACAAACATTACCGACTCCAACTTCCTCGTATTCGGTGTGAAAGGGCTTATGGATACTAACCGCCGACTCAAGGACTGTATGCTGTTCAATATCCTGTCCTATATGAGCAACGAACTGCTCGGCAAAGGTAGCACGGCGGCATCGGTGGATGAGTTGTACCTCTTCCTCTCGAATATGACTACAATCGAATATCTGCGTAACTGTATGAAGCGTGTGCGCAAAAAGGACTCCTCGGTCATTCTGGCAAGTCAGAATATCGAGGACTTTTTGATTCCGTCCATCCGTGAGTTCACAAAGCCGCTGTTCTCCATTCCCACGCACCAGTTCCTGTTCAACGCCGGACAGATCAACCCCAAGGAATATATGGACGCATTGCAGGTCGAGCCGAGCGAATTCGAGCTCATCAAGTATCCCGAACGAGGTACCTGCCTCTATCGCTGCGGCAACGAAAGGTATCTCCTGCAGGTCATCGCACCCGAATACAAGGCGGCCATCTTCGGAAAGGCAGGCGGTCGGTGAGCCACCGCAGGCAAACGCACAATTCAGTTACAGCAAAGCGTAGGTATCATGCCTGCGCTTATATTTTCTGCGAAAAGGAAGTGACAGCTTATGAGCGCAACGGTAGCGGCGGCTCTTAAAAAGATAGCCGTTGCCATACTCACCGACAAGAAATTACGCAAGGCGGTGCTTGGCATTGTCCTCGGAATTATTATCATTGTCATAATGCCTGTGGTTGCAGTTATCGCTCTTTTTAACGGCGATATCAATATCGACACCGCCAGGCTTCAGCAAATCGTGGTCGAGGAAATGTCCGTTGAGGAAAAAGCAAAGCTACAAGCGGTTGAGGATACGATGAAAGCCATTGAAACGGCTATGATCGAAAAAGGCTTTACGGCAGAAAGAACAAAAGAGGCACAGGTGCTGTACACCCTCGCTTTATATGACCATTCCAAAGCGGACGGCTTTGTAGATAAGCTCGTTGGGTGCTTTGCGGAGGATCAGACGGACGAGCAGCTCATCGCCGCCGTCAACTCCGCCTTCGGCACGGAACTGAAAGCTGAGGACTACAGCAAGATAATGAATTCCATCCGTGCCAACAGCATAAACACCTCCGGCTTCACCGATCCGCATAGCAAGAATAACCTCGACCTTGTGGAATGGGCAAAGCAAGCGCAGTCTCACGGCTGGGGCTATGTATGGGGCAGCTACGGCGAAGTGCTTACGCAGAAAATGCTGAACTCGAAAGCCAAGCAATACCCCGATGAGGTCGGCGGTAAGGCAGACTTCATAAAAGCACACTGGCTCGGCAGACGGACTGCGGACTGCATCGGGCTGATTAAGGGCTACGGCTGGCTGAACACCCAAACGGGTGCTATCGAATACGGCACAAACGGTATGCCCGACATCGGTGCAGATACCATGTTCAATAACGCCGCCGAAAAAGGTACGATTGACACGCTCCCCGAAATTCCGGGGCTTGCACTTTGGCACAGCGGTCACATCGGAATCTATATCGGAGGCGGCAAAGTGATACACGCCGCCAACACCCAAGCAGGCGTTATTATCTCAGATGTTTCAGGCAGCGGCTTTACGCACTGGCTCAAGATTCCGTATATCGACTATGAGGAACTAACAGAATGAAAGGAAAGGTCAATATGGATAAAAACAAAATCCGGCAGCTTGCCGATTACGCTATCAACGAGTGCTGTGACCATTCGGAGAACTGCCATTGGACGATCTCCTACGACGAGCTGTATTACCACTTCGGTGCAGAGGTTTCCGACACCAACGAAAACGGCAGACTGCTCGAAGAAGAATTACGGCAGAGAGAGGAAATCAACGAACTCATCATGACCGAGGACTGCATCGAAATGACCTGCCACCTCAGGTACTGCCCACAGTGCCAGGGCGATCCGCTGAGTCTGCTCTCCGTCCTCGGCTGTAATTTCTATGACGACCACGAAACCGAACACCACCATGAGCCTGCGAACGAATCCTCCGATGAGGACGAAACGCAGGCTCTGTCCATGTAAAGGAGAACACAACATGAAAAAGACAACCTTCAATATTTCATTCGACGAGGACAAGGCATCCGCCCTTGTCCTTTATCTTTCGCAGAAAGGCACGACCGTCGAAGCGGAACTCGAAAAAGCGCTGGACGCTCTTTACACCAAAACCGTGCCTGCGGGTGTGCGTGATTTTATCGACATGAAATCCGGCACCGTTTCCTCCTCTGCCGTGCCGAAGCCGAGAAAGCCGAAGCTCCCTAAAACCGAGCATACGGAAGTCAGCGAGGTGAGCGCCAATGAACGACATTGATATTACCCTGTACCTTAACGCATACCGTGTGCGGGCATTGGCAGACGCCCTCGGCAACCAAACCGCCGAAACGGTCGAGGATAAATTGACCGAGGCGTTCGACACACTGTATCAGGAATATGTTCCCGATGAGCAGCGTGCCTCCATCGAGGCAAGGATTGAAAGAGAGTATGCCGCAGAGCAGGCAAAGACGGAAGCTGCTCGGCGTTTTGCGGTTTACCATATCCGAGAAAGCGGTGACGACTATCACTTTACAAGTGACATTTTTCGCTCTCCGATGCAAGCAGCCTACCGATACCGCCTCTATGAGCGCGGCGAATTATCGGCTGCTCCCGAAACATTCGCCGATGCCTTTATTGAAACAAGTCTCATCGACCTCGGCTATTTCAAAAAGGTCTGTGCGGATATCCATGCGGATGACCGAGTCACTGCACTGCTCGAATTTGATTTGGACGAAGGCAGGGTCAGTGTTTGCGGCAGCACGGATAACGAGTGGCAGACCTACTCTCTGCATGATTTTTCCGTTGCGGCCTACAAAGCGTTCCGCTCCGATTACCGCAGCGAGGAATGTCGCCGTGAGATTTTCAACAGCAGCCTCGCCGGAAAGGAAGTGGATCTGTCGGAAACCGACGACGAAACCGAAGCTCCGGCGATGCAGATGTGACCGCCGTGTACGCCCCTGTGCCGCCCCGTGTGGCAAGATACAGCTCCGAGTCGGGTAAACACAAGCCCTGCAAAGGCAAAGCGCCGTTTGGGACGGTTTTCGAACCCTTTTGCGGAAATCGGCAGGCGGTACGAAAATAAGCAGGTGAAAGCCGAGGGGTTGCGCTGCTTCCCCTCGGCGGTTCACGGCGGACGGCAACGCCGACCGCACAAGGCTTTGCGGGGCTTTTGAGGACAGCAACAAAAACGGCGATTTAGGGGTTGCACGGATAAAGACCTCGCAAGTTTAGGGGTTGCGGTTTTACGCCCCAAAATACGGCAGGAAAAGGAGATGATTCAAATGCCGACACCGAAAAATAAACGCAAATTCGCATTATGGCTCTATCCCGAAACGCTCGAAAAAGTAAAGCAGCTCTACACCGAGGACGACTGCCGCAGTAAGTCAGAGTTCATCGAAAAGGCGGTGCAGTTCTATATCGACCACCTCACTGCCGAGGATCAGCGCTCCATGCTGCCGAACGCAATGCTGTCCTCTATGAAAAGTATTGTCGCCGAGAGTGACAATCGCATCTGTAGATTGCTTTTCAAAATGGCGGTGCAGCTTGCGGTAACGATGAATGTGGTGGCGGCGAACAGCGAGATTGACGATGTCTCTCTTGAACGGCTCAAGGGCGAATGCGTAAAAGAAGTAAAAAGGCTCAACGGCAATTTCACTTTCAAGGACGCAAACGATTGGCAGAAGGGATAACGCATGGCACGGCTTATAACCAAATTCAAATATCTGAAGCCGGAGGACAGAAAAAATATCGGCGGCTATGCGGAGTACATCGCTACCCGTGAGGGCGTTGAAAAGATAGACGAGTCAAGAAAGTTTGCTCCGGCAACGAACAAGCAAAAGCAACTGATAAAGAAAATCCTCTCGGACTTTCCCGACAGCCGTTCGTCCTTGGAGTATGAGGACTATCTCAAGGATAAAACGATTGGAACAGCTTCGGAATTCATTACCCGTGCGCTTGAGGAAAATGCCGATGAAATGATGCACACCACAACCTATGCCGACTACATCGCCACCCGTCCCCGTGTGGAACGCATCGGCTCTCACGGACTCTTTACCGATGACGGTGTGGCGGTGGATCTGCAAAAGGTATCCGATGAACTCAATGCGCATACGGGAAATGTGTGGACGGCAATCGTATCTCTGCGCCGTGAGGACGCCGAACGACTCGGCTATGATAACGGCAGCCGATGGCGGGATATGCTCCGGTCGCAAACGCAGACACTGTCGGAAAATCTGAAAATACCGATGAGCAACCTCCGTTGGTTTGCCGCTTTTCATAATGAAAGCTACCATCCCCATGTCCACATGATCGTCTACTCGACAGACCCGACCGAGGGCTATCTTTCGGAAAAAGGTCTGATGGCGTTGCGCTCATCCTTCGCCAAAGACATATTCGCACAGGATCTGCTCTGCGAATATAAAAAGCAAACCGAACACCGTGACACACTCAAGGCGCAGAGCCGTGAGGTACTCGCCGAGCTCATCGCCAAGATTAACGGCGGCATCTATGATAATTCCCAAGTGGAAACTCTGCTACAGACACTCGCCAAGAGGTTGGCTGTGACCAACGGCAAAAAGCAATACGGCTATCTGCGCAAGGATATCAAGGAGATCGTCAACAGCATCGTTGACGAACTCGGCAAGGATGAACGCATCGCAGCTCTCTATGACTTATGGTACGAGTCAAAGGAAACGGCGCTGAAGGTCTACACCGAAAGCCGACCGGAACGGCTGCCGCTGTCGCAAAACAAGGAATTCAAATCTGTGAAAAATATGGTGATAGCCGAGGCGATGAAACTCAATCTGCCGACAGATGAGGTTGAGGAAACGGACGAGCCTGTCGAGCCGGACTGTGAGCCGACCGTCGAGGAAACCGAAAGCCCCGATCCGCCTCCTCCGCCTATGGACGAATATGAAAGAATGGTTGCAGACGCAGACAAAGGCAATAAATGGTCGCAGTACCGTGCGGCAAAATTCATGCTCGACCGTGACGGCGACCACTATGATCCGAAAAAGGCTGTGGAGTATCTCACCAAATCCGCCAAGCAGGGCTACACCGTAGCGAAATATATGCTCGGAAAATTGTATTTGCGTGGCGAGGATGTGCCGAAACAAATGCTCCACGCTTTGCATTGGCTTGAAAGCGCCGTCAAAGACGATAACCCATACGCCGAATACCTGCTCGGCAAAACCTTCCTCAAGGGCGAGGACATAGAAAGAGATACCGAACGAGCCGAGAGCCTGCTCCGCCGGTCCTCAGAGCAAGGCAACAAATATGCGGCGTACACCCTCGGCAAGGCATATCTTGACGGAGATGTCCTTGCTCAAAGCATTGACGAGGCTGTGCGCCTGCTGAATCTGTCGACATCAAAAGGCTTTGCTCCAGCACAGTTTATCCTCGGCAGACTGTTATACAAAGGCGATGTCGTGCCGAAGGATATAAAGAAAGCCGTTGAATGGCTTGACCGTGCCGCCGCGCAGAAAAACCCCTATGCGGCGTACCTTGCAGGCAAAATATATCTGACCGAGGACGAGGTCAAGGACATTCAAAAAGCCATACGCAGCTTTAAGATAGCCGCCGAGAACGGAAATGATTATGCCGAATACCAACTCGGAAAAATCTATCTCTACGGTAAAGACATACCAAGAGATACCGATAAGGCGATGTACTATCTTCATCTTGCCGCCAAGCATGGCAATCAATACGCAGCACAGCTCATCCACAGCATTCGTGTCAACGGAAATTGGACGGCGGCGATTGCCTCTCTCCGTCTGTTCGGACACATGGCTCGTGTTATCCAAAACCGCTTGGAGGATGAGCGCAGAGGCAGAGAAAACAGCATCGACCGCAAGCTGCGGAAAAAGATCGAGGAAAAGAAACAGGCTCACGGTCTCAAGCAATAAAGAAAGGAGAAACTCATGTCAACCGAATACATTCACTTTACAACCGCACAAAAGGAAGCTGCTCGGCAGACAGACCTGGTCGCACTCTTGCAAAGCCAGGGTGAACACTTAAAACGCTCCGGCAAGGAATATGTGTGGCGTGACGGCTCGGAAAAAGTTACGGTCAGAGGAAATCTGTGGTTTCATCAATATGAACGCATCGGTGGCGATGCCGTAGACTTTGTTCGCAGATTTTATAACATGGACTTTCCGCAGGCTGTCAATTTTCTGCTTGGTAATAACGGCGGCGCACTTCCGCAAGCCGAGCCGGTCAAGCGAGAGCCGCCAAAGCCGTTCACCCTTCCGCCGAAAAATGATAATATGCGGCGAGTGTATGCTTATCTGCTTAACCGCCGAGGAATAGACCGTGAGGTGCTTTCCGCCTTTGTGCATAAAGGAATGATCTACGAATCCGCCGATTACCACAACGCCGTCTTCGTCGGCTACGATGAACATGGCATTGCCCGACACGCACACAAAAGAGGAACAGGCTCAGAAAGCACCTACAAAGGCAACGCGGAAAGCTGCGATCCCCGTTACAGCTTCCACTGGACCGGAACGGACAACGCGCTCTATCTCTTTGAGGCTCCCATAGATATGCTGTCCTTTATTTCTCTGCACAAGGAGAATTGGCGAAGCCACAGCTATGCCGCCGCCTGCTGTGTCGGGGATCAGGTGCTGTTTCAAATGCTGAAAGCGAATCCCAATATCGACACCGTCTGTCTCTGTATGGACAACGATGCCGCAGGTCAGGCGGCGAACAAGAGAATATCCGACAAGCTCTTTATACAGGGCATAAAACACGAAATCCTCGTTCCCGAATTCAAAGATTGGAACGAGGACTTATTATGTGACGAACAGGAGGAAACCGAATGCCAAACATTGCAGCTTTAATCACCGTTGCCGCAGTTATGTTTGCCGTCCTCGGTGCGATAACGCTGATCGCTCATATCTATAACCTCAACAACATCAAGAGCAAAACCGTCGGTGACGGCCAGCACGGCACGGCTCGGTGGGCAAACAAAGCGGAGATACGAAAGACCTACCGCCACATCCCGTTCACGCCAAAGAAATGGCGTAGGCAGGCAAAGCAAAACCAAACGCCAACCATGACGGCGATAGCACCGAGAAAACTGCTTCGGAAAAAGACCGAGCCGACCGAGGAGTCTCTGCCGCAGGGCATCGTGGTCGGGTGCAAGGGCGGCAAGCACAGCACCACCGCCATGATAGATACGGGAGATGTCCATGTGCTGATGATTGGTGCGGCGGGTGTCGGCAAGACTGCCTTTTGGCTGTACCCGTGCATTGAGTACGCCTGTGCTTCGGGAATGTCTTTCCTCTCCACAGATACCAAGGGCGATGTCATGCGTAACTACGGTAATATTGCAAAGGACTACGGCTATATGGTTTCGGTTATCGACCTGCGAAATCCAACCCGATCAAACGGAAATAATATATTGTATCTCGTCAATAAGTACACCGACCTATACGCAAAGCACCCCGACCAAATCGTCTACAAGGCCAAAGCCGAGAAGTATGCCAAAATCATCTCGAAAACCATTATCCTCTCCGGCATGGACGCTGCCTCCTTCGGGCAAAACGCATACTTCTATGACGCTGCCGAGGGCTTGCTGACCGCAACTATTCTGTTGGTAGCGGAGTTCTGTGCGCCGGAGAAACGGCACATCGTGTCGGTATTCAAGGTCATCCAAGAGTTGCTTGCGCCATCAAAGAAAAAGGGCAAGAATCAGTTCCAGCAGCTTATGGAGTTACTGCCGAATGAGCATAAGGCGAAATGGTTTGCGGGTGCGGCACTGAACACCGCCGAACAGAGTATGGCAAGCGTTATGAGTACGGCGCTGTCGAGGCTCAACGCTTTCCTCGATACGGAATTAGAACAGCTCCTGTGCTTTGATACCGAGATAGACGCCGAAACCTTCTGCAATCAGAAGTCAGCTATTTTCGTCATCATGCCGGAGGAAAATCCCAACACCTTCTTTATGATTTCACTGATTATCCAACAGCTCTACCGTGAGATACTTGCCGTTGCCGATGAAAACGGCGGTAAGCTCAAGAACCGCTGTGTATTCTTCTGCGATGAGTTCGGCACGCTGCCCAAAATCGAAAGTGCGGAAATGATGTTCTCCGCCTCTCGTTCAAGGCGCTTGCAGATCGTTCCCATCATCCAATCCTTTGCCCAGCTCGAAAAGAACTACGGCAAGGAAGGTGCGGAGATCATCGTGGATAATACGCAGGATACTATCTTCGGCGGCTTTGCTCCCAACAGCAGCTCTGCCGAAACATTATCCAAGGCACTCGGCAGCCGCACGGTCATGAGTGGATCTGTCAGCAGGAGTAAAAACGATCCGTCACAGTCGCTCCAAATGATAGAGCGACCATTGCTCACGCCGGACGAACTCAAATCCCTGCCCAAGGGCGATTTTATCGTAATGAAAACAGGTGTGCATCCGATGCGGGTACACCTCAAGCTGTTCTTCAAATGGGGCATTGAGTTTGACGATGAACACCCATACGCCGTACCTGACCAAGGCAACCGTGAGGTCAAGTATGCCGACAAGAAAGAAATTCAGGACGGCATCCTCGAAAAATATCCGCCGGAGTGGAAAGAGGAAACGCCTGCACCGAGCGACGCTGACGGCGGCGGTCAGGCACAGCAGGACAGCCCAAAGAACGAGCCGCAGAGAACGCAGCCGAAAGATAAGGACAGAGGCGGCAACCCTATCCGTACCTCGCCGCCGAAAAAAGAAACTGCTCCCGACATAACGGAAGCAGAGATTATAAAAGACTTAACCGAAACGGAGGTGCAAAGTAATGAGCCGTCTTGATTTTCTTTACCGCACCGAGCTGCCGCACAGAGCCGTTGCGGTATATATCTACCTCGCCGACCGGACGAACGAAAACAACGAATGTTGGCCTGCCATCCCGACCATAGCCTCAGACCTCAAGCTCTCGCCCTCCACCATTCGCCGCGGGATCCGTGACCTCAAAAAAGCAGGGCTCCTCGAAACCGAGCAGCGGTACAGAAAAAAAGGCGGCAAGAGCAGTTTGCTGTTCCGGCTGAAAGCGGAGTGAAAAGAGCAAAACGCTCCGCCAAGGGGCAACTGCGCCTACAAGCTGACAGGTGCCACCTGTCATGGTGGAAGGTGAAAGTGAACTACCCAACTGAAGATAGATTACAGCAGAAAGAAAAAGACACAGAGGCTTCAGGTTGAAAAAGCCAGAGATAACAAAGACATTTTTATCAGTACGGTTTTGATCGTTGAGGTAAGCCGCTTTTTTCTTTCTGCTGTAAGGACTTTTTTATGAGATCAGACAGTACAGTGAAAACCACAAAGAACCGGACAGTTCTTCTGTTCAGATGTTCTGATGCGGTTCGGGCGGCAGGGAGTAAAATCCTTGCCGCCCTTTTTCATACCAAAACTACGCTTCTAATGCATGGTTCAGTAAAAATTAAATAGTTGAGAAGAAAAAACTCCTTCCGGCAAGATAACAATTGAAAGTTCGCTTTTTTGTAAATCTTTTAAGGTTGTTTTCCGATCGGTTTTATGATATAATGTATTAAAGTGCATGTGATTGTGGGTGAGAAAATGAACACATACCGAATAGCCGTTTGTGATGACGATCCGGTCATGAGAGAACAATTGCATTCTTTCTGCAGGGAGCTGCTGGACGGAGAAAGTATTCCGTATGCGATAACAGCTTTTTCCTCTGCCGCGGAACTTGAGAAAAGGATGAATTCTGATGTCGAGAAACCGTTAAATCTGCTTATCTTGGATATTCAGATGAACGGCATGACGGGACTGGAGCTGGCGCGTTCTCTGCGAAGCAAGGACGACCGTATTTCAATTATATTTGTGACCGCATGCGACAATTATCTTTCCGAGGGCTATGATGTACAGCCCATTCATTTTCTTCTTAAACCGATTTGCCGGGAAGCACTGGCAAATGCAATCCGTACGGATCTTAAATTGAATTACTTACCCAAAGCAGTCACGCTTAGCATCGGTAATAAGATACTGCATTTCTCCGTGTCGGAAATACGTTATGTAGAAAGTTATAACCACAACATAATCATTCATCAAAGTTCCGGAAACAGCAACACCTATTATCTTTCTCTTACCGAGTTTGAAAAACAGCTTCCAAAAGGCCATTTTTCACGTTGTCATAACAGCTTTCTGGTGAATCTGAGCAGAGTAAAGGAAATCAATCGGACGGATCTAACGCTTCGAAATGGTGATATGCTTCCTGTGGGGCGTACATATTATAAAGCATTTCAAAGCGCATTTATACGATATATAAATCAATAAAATCAGCGGGTGTCATTTTCAAATGAATGACACCCGCTGATTTTATTATTTTTTCGGAATTCTTAAAGCGGTCTGAACAGTAAAAACATTTTCATCCGAAACGAAAATATCCAGCATACTGTGATATTTCTCTGCGACCGCGTTCATAAGCTTTAATCCAAAGCCATGACTTTCCTTTTCGTCCTTTGTAGAAATATACTGCCCGTTCTTATCCTGTTTTGGCTCTTCAATAAACGAATTCTCACATTTTACGGCGAGAAAACCGTTTCGTTCCTCTGCCTTGAATCGGATAAAGCTTTTTTCCGTGCAGCGCGAGGCCGCCTCTATAGCATTATCCAACATATTCATAAGCAGCGCGCACAGTTCATTTTCGGAAATCGGAATCTCTGCGGACACCGAAGCAGTGGCATCAAATGATATTCCCGCCCGTGCCGCTCTGTAGGCAGCATCCTGCAAAATAGCATTGACAACGAAATTTTTGGAAAAGTGTGTTTGCGCCAGGTGCTCGCACTGTCCTCTCATATCCTGCAGCATTTTGCCCAGAGTTTCATAGTCTCCCTTTTTGTAAGCCGACTCCAAGGCAACAATTCTGTGTCTTTCCTCATGCCTGATTGCCTCACTTGCCCTCATTTTGCTTTCGATGGCACGATATCCGTCCAGAATCAGCTGATTGTGCAGGCGGAGCGCCTGTGTTTCCGTTCGCTGCGTGACAAAGGCGCACATCACTGCATATGTAGAAATTACAGCACAAACAGCAGTCAGCCAAACGGTAATCCAATACAAAAGTTCCCCATAATGCCCAAGCTCAACTGTATCACGGAACATCTGCACGATATATCCTGCAAGATACCCATTTACGGCGGCAGATATTCCGAAAGCAATCAACAGTGTAGTAAAGCTGACCGCCGTAGTGATTCCAAAATACTTCCAAAATTTCCGCTGTCGGTTCATTGCAAGAAAGAGAATCAGTAACAGTATAAAGAAGAAGCCAACCTCCCGGCGGATAAGAAAATCGACCAACCGGTTATTCAGGAAGAAATAGCCCATTCCCTTTGTAATCCACTGTGCCGTAAGACCGGCAGCCGCAAGAAGCAGCGGAATCAGACTCCAGTCGGGCTTTTTGTGTGCAACTCCCAAAAGAAATATACCCGCCACAAGAAGTGAAATCGCTGCGGTTACGCCGGCGGGAATTCCGTAAAAATTAGCATATGCATAGCTCTCAGTCGCATCGTATTCTACCGGTACAAAGCGAGCAGCCGGAGGAAACACCAAGCTGGTTGTACTTTTAACTACACATGTCATTGTGACATGGCATTCTTCATTTCTCGGCATAGGAATTACTGCCTGTGTCTGTCCCGCTGCCCCTGCAGGGACAGCGGACGAGGAGTGCCATACCTCAACTCCGTTGATACAAACCGTAAGCTCCAACCCTGCCGTTTCAAACACCAGATTCCCGTTTTCCTCTGTCGGCGGAAAAACAGTTTCAAGCCGAAAACGCTCCCCTGTTTGAGGCACAACGGTATAATCCAACGAACTTTCAGAGCCGTCTGTCTCAATTTTGACAGAAGACTGCCAATCAATATAGCGAATCGACATGTCCGTCTTAATAAAAAACTGCAGAAAACACATTGTCCCCAAACAAAGCAGTATAAAAACGGCAGTACAAACAACCTGCAGGCAGCGTTTCATATTCGAAATTTCATTCCTTTCCATTCAACTTCATAACTCGGAGCACCGAACTTTTCATCATTATTTTACTGGCTTTTTTCTCGTTTTGCAAGAGATATTTCACGTTTCACCCCGTTTACAGCGTAAACAACCGATATACAGCGTAAACGACACGACAAAGGCCGACATAATTTGATATAATGTAAGAGAGGAAGTATAACAGAATACTTTATGATTTGCTGCGTCAAATCCCCGCCCGAAAACAATCTTTCCCCCGTGAAAAGAAAAGGAGGACTCTCTATGTACAAAAAACTCATTCTGAAGCGCTCGCTATGCGCGCTGCTGTCGGTCATAATGATCGCAGTATGTCTGCCCCTGTCGGTCTTTGCCGCCGACCCGAGTGAGCCGCAGTTTTCATCGGATGCCGCTAATACTCTGATGAAAAACACAAAACCCGCTGGCTTTGACAATACAACCAACCCTTACGGGTATAATGTCGGCCGTCCCTTTGCAATGGTTGAAAAAAACGAACTGCTTTATTTTGAGACATACGGCACGTCCGCAACAGGCAAAATTGCGGATGTAGGAACCCCGGAGTCTCTCAAGAACTTTATTTCCAAAAAAGGAACCGCTTCCGATGCCTCTCTGCCCAATATGGACATCAGTGCGCTTCAGACGTACTATGCTTTTGTCCAGTCCGTTTCCTTTGACCCGTTCGGCTCAGGCAGGAGAGACCATGTTGCCTATGTAGGTCTTAATAAGTCGGATCAGCAGGTCTATCTTCATATATATGATACAAGAACGGGAGAATATAAAGGCAAACAGTGGGTCGGCGAAATGACCTGGATGTTTGACAACAAAGGCCTTATTCGTGCTCTAAACCTTGAAACCAACGCCTATCTGAACATTACCGCAGGCGACTTTGACGGAGACGGCAAGGACACGCTGATCATCTATGTTCCGCACACAAAACGCTCGACAGGTTTGATGCAGACTTTTGATTACGAACCTTATGTCGGCTGCTTTCTGTATGAATATTCCTTTATCGGCGACAACGGCTTTGTATTATTAAATAACACAAGCATTATGGGAGAAGGCAAAAAACTCGGCTTCGGCAATGATATGCTTCATGACTCCTACAAAAAATTATATCACACCACTGTTGGAAGTCCCACGGATCCAGGGGCAAATGGTGACAGCATATACGGAAAATCTGGCCCAACCTTTGACAACCGATTTCATAAGCTGGGCGTAGACATGGTGGTGGGCGATTTTAACGGCGACCAAATCGATGACATCGCCGTGCTGTCCTATTTCTTCATAAACAATGTAAACAGTCGCAATTTGAATCTATATCGTCCTCAGGTAAAAATTAAATATGGAAAAGCCGGTGGTAGTTCTTCCGGCGGAGGCTCCTCGTTTGTGGACGGCGACGCCGATGAAAAATTCTATGTTTGCCCGGAGGGAGAAGTCCGAAATAATGTTGTTTTTAATAGTAACAGCATGAACGCCTGCAGCATCACGGCAGGAGACTTCAACAACGACGGATATGAAGATATCCTTGTTGCGGGCTTACGTGCCAGTGTCGCTGGTATCACTTGGTCTGTTGCATCGACTTCTTCATCCCAAACTGCATATACAACGCTCCTTAATAACGGAAACAGAGGCTTTGTACAATCCGAATATAAGGTGATGGCTTCCAACGGTTGGACGAAGGCCGGTGCCCGAACCGCAGAAGTTGTTTCGCCTTTAGCGGTAGAGGCTGTTGCTTTTAACGGTGCGAGCGCCGCAGATTTCGTCTTTATCAACGGCACGCTGTACAACTATAATGCCCAGACCGGAGAACTTTACAAGCTCACTTCAAACGAATATTCTTTCCGCACAAACTCAAACGGCAAAACAAACAACTTCTGGTTTGAGGGCGAGATCGGCGGTAAGACAGAATTCTTCCGCTCGGTTGCCGTCGGAAACTTTGACGGCAACAATGCAGGACGTGAGCAGATTGTGTTTGTAACCTCTGCCGAAACCGGTAACGAGGATAAATATTCCTTCAGCAAGGGTATGATTTCCGCAACCTATCCGGATACAAGCGACAGCTATGAGGCGGCAAACGGCTTTGACCTGACATTGTCATACTGGAGTCCGAACGAAGCGTACGGTGATTACTACGGCTGTACGGCTCAGGTACTTCTCACCGCCTGCGACAGAAACCAGGACGGTGTTATAGCCAAATATAAGGGCGTAAGCTATGCCTACAGCGACCCGGAGGTCAAGGCAGTCATACAGGCTGCGCCGTATTTCTCCGCGCTGAGTGACTCCGGCGAAAACGAAACCGCATATACAATCACAGAGAGTTTCGAGTTGGAGCAGTCCTCATCGAACAATGTTTCCTTCAGCGTCGGAATGTCTTACTCTTACGGAGGGCTTCTCGCCCCCGTTGAGGTGAACATCTCGGCAGGCTACTCGCTTGAATGGAGCAAAACCTATTCCACGGCTCTGCAGAAGGAATATTCCCTGACGGTTAAGGCACGGGCGTACAACACGGTGCTTGTGTCCAGAACGCCTGTATTTATCTACGCCTATGAGATACTGGACGAAAACGGCAAATGGTCGGGAGATACCGCCATAACGCTTTCCATTCCGCAGCAGCCGGTATATCAGCAGCTGAGCGTTGACGACTACAACGGCTTTGTTGATGAGTATAACGGTTATATGAATAACAAGGACTATCATGCCGTCATAAGGGAATCGGATAAAACAGACAAAGATAAAAAATACTATTATCCCTTGGTAAAAATAGATAAAGCGGCAAACTGGCTTGACGGAAACGAGGGCAACCCGTTTATGTACAATCAGCTCGGCTGGGGCGTTTACAGCCATTTGGGTGCAGAGCAGCTCAGTAAGCTCGCCATTCGACTCGGACATAACGGCGGTCTTAACGAGGTTTCGTGGGGAAAAAGCAATATAAAATCCGTTTCCGAAGAAATGTCGCACGGTTTTTATTTCAACTTCTCCATCAGCTTCGGTGTATTCGGCGATGGTATACTATTCTCGCATGATGTTGGTTTTGAAACCAGTTTGAGCTACAGCAACGGCTCGGGCGTATCCACCACAACGACATCGTCCGAAGGCTGTACCGGCGTGGTCAATGATATCGACGGTCCGGATCTTGCCTCAAACGGAATCCCTCAAAACGTATACACGCAATATACCTTTGACTGGACGCTCGGTCAGTGGTTCCGACACCTTTACGGCGATGAAAACAACAAGACCATCTTTATAGGCTATAACTTGACAAATCTCAGTGCTCCTTCACCGGCAGTGGTCGACCTTGAGGCAGAACTGCTTGACGAAGACGAGATACGCCTTACTTGGTCGCAGCCCGATAAAACTCCCGGCTGGCCGGATGCGGAGGGCTACTATCTTTATCAAGTTGAAAACGGTGAATATAACAGGATTTCAAATCTTATTCCTGTCGGCACGACCTCTTATGACATTTCCGGACTTAAAACCAATACAGAGTACGAATATGTGCTTACAACCGTTTGCAAGGTAGACGGAAAGGATAAGGAAAGTGCCTGGTCAAACTCTGCAACCATAACAACAGCAAAGAGAGACTATAAGGTCAACTATAAAATCGACAACGAGAAAGCCGCCGATATCAGTGTGCGGCACCTCGGCAATGTTAATATTAAATCGGGCGATGAGATCAATGAAAGCGATATTATTAAAATCAGAGTTTCGCCAAAGAACCGGCACTTTGAACTTGTGTCGCTGACTCTTGATAACGGCGGAGAAGAGACTGTATTCAGACCCGACCGCAACGGCAACATAGAGTGTGCGTTTGCACTGGGCGGCGAAGCTAACATATTCGTATCCACACGAAAAACATTCGATTCGGCTGAGGTCATCTTTGTCGGCGAATATAAGAACGGCGAAGACCTTCTCGGAACAGTTACCGCAAAGGTCGGTGAAACAGATCTGCCTGCTCCGGGCGGCACGGTGACCGGCGATGTAACATTTACCGCCGTTCCGCAAAACGGCTATACACTGAAGTCGTGGAGAATAACAGATGCCGAAAACAATACGGATATTGTTAACGCGGCAGGCTCAAATACCTACACGCTTACCCTTGGCTCAACAAGATACACCGTCGAAGCGGAATTTGAAAGAGTTTCCGAAACCGACAGACCCGTGAAGCTGACCTATTCCGTTGCAAGCGGCAACGAAACCGGTATGGCGGCAACAAAGCAGACCTATCAGTCCGATACCGCTGTTCCCGTGGGAACAAAAATCAACTTCATCGCTCAGGCGGCAGAAGGCTATAGGGTGCAAAAGCTCGTTATCACCAAAAACGGAATTCCCGACACGGTAATAACAGATAACAGGCTTTACGATATGTACGAGTATGAGCTCACCGTTGATACCCAAACCGATATCAAGGTATACTTTACGGAGATCGAAAAATATACGGTCACAGTTGATATGCCGAATAAGAACGCCGAAATTACCGTTAAAAACGGGACATCGGATTTTGAAAGCGGTCAAAAGGTCAATTTCGGCGATGAAATCACCGTAACCGTCAAGCCGAAGGATGGATACCGTCTTGCCGACACAGAGAGCTGGTCCGATAACGGCGACGGGAGCTATACCTACGAGACCGGCAGAATCAAGATGGAAACGCATATCCGTGTGGCGGTAGAGGAAATTCCGGAATACACCGTCACCTTCCCGACAATGATTGAGGGCTGTGTGCTGACAGTGCGCAGCAAAAATGAAAAAATCACAAGCGGCAGTAAAATTCGTGAAGGCACAATTCTTGTTGCGAGTATCGTGCTTGAGCCGTCATATATCCTCAAAGGCTGGTACATCGGCGGCGAATTCAGTCCCGAAACCAACAAGACCGAAGTTTCCTTTACGGTGGACGGAGACACTCTTCTTTCCGTAATCGTTGAAAATGTAAAAGGCGACAAGGGTGATACCGGCATCGGAATCAAATCAGCAATTATTGACGAAAGCGGAAACCTCATTATTACTCTTACCGACGACACGGTGTTAAACCTCGGAAAGGTCACCGGAGATAACGGAAGTCAGGGCGAACAAGGTGTTCCCGGTGCCGCAGGAGTAGGAGTTAAATCCGTCGCAATTGATGAAAACGGAAATCTGGTCATAACACTTACAGACAACAGCGTGCATAACCTCGGAAAGGTAGTCGGAGATAAAGGCGAACAGGGCGTGAATGGCGTTGGTGTTAAATCCGTTATGATTGATGAAAGCGGCAATTTGATTATCACTCTTACCGATGAGACCGTACACAATGCCGGACGGGTGACCGGAGATAAAGGTGACAAGGGCGATACGGGCAATGTCGGAGTCGGTGTAAAAACCACCGAAATCGATGAAAACGGCAATCTAATCATCACCCTTACCGACGACACTGTGCATAACCTCGGGAAAGTAGTCGGTGCAAAGGGCGAAGCCGGTACTGCAGGAACCAACGGCATTAACGGTACCGGAATCAAGTCCGCTCATATCGACGCAGACGGTAATCTTATCCTCACCTTTACCGACGGAGTTATAACCAATCTCGGAAAAATCGTCGGAACGGACGGGAAAGATGGTGTCAATGGTAAAGATGGTACCAATGGCAAAGATGGCAAGGACGGAAAAGACGGTCTCGGTATTAAAGGATGCCGCATTGACGACGGTGGAGACCTGATAATAACCCTGACCGACAACACAACGCTGAACGCCGGCAACATTTCCGCGATCAGCGATAAAGTCAGTGTTTCCAAGCCTCTTGCAACCGCAGCAGTTTCTCTTTCCGGAGTGTCTCTTCTTTGGAATATTGTTTCGCTTGTTGCGGCGATTGTAAGGAAGAAAAAACTAATTTAATTCGGATGATTGTTCGAATTTAAAAGGATGCAAGACCTCCGGCTATCAGCGGCGGCGTTCTGACAGGTGTAACGGTATTTGATAAGAGGAAAAGGCATTCCGTCAAATAATCAAAGATAAGTAATAATTAACGATCCATCACGGAAACATCGCAAATACGGCACAGAGGGCATAAAAACCGCTGTGCCGTATTTCTTTCCTTGGCGACTGTTTTTGAGAAATAAGCAATTTCTCGGTCATAACCCAACAATTTTTTGCCGGATTCCATGTATACTGCGTATATCACACTTATGCACTCTTCACTTTTGCCCTGGCAGCGGATACACTGATATCAACAGATACCAAATACAGCGAGGTAATTATGAAAACAAGGAGAAGCCCCTAACAATCATGTACATAAGCGAAACGCAACACCCAAAGCCGTCTTAACAAAACGGTTTTTATATGCACGCCCTCATGCGGCTGTACTATGCCTTAAAGCATAGCGCAGTCGCTTTTTTGTTTCCCCGAATACCGTAACAGGAGGTGACCATGATGTTTAGCCTTGCAGAATCAATCGACGAAGCTCAACACAACGCAGTGCCATAAAAAGCGGTGCCCTGCCGTTTTCAAGCGACAAGGTGAAAGAATGAAAAAGAATACAGGAAAGAAAAAGGTGTTGAAATAGCAAAGGCTGTCTTTGCGCAAACACACAGACACCTATATTTTTTTGACCTCTGCGGTCAACAGAATTCCATACGATATCTGCAAAAAACCAACGATAAATCTGTTATTTCGGAATTTCAAAGTGGCTTGGCTTTCTGCGTTTGTATAAACGGCGGCGTACTGTCGAAGTTTGCGGTCGGCTGTCGAAGCCCTCCGTATCAATCGTTTTTGCCCTAACAAAAAACGATTGAACGGAGGTACATAACCTTGAAAAAACAACCCAAAGCGGTTTATATCATAGAAAACGGCGGGTACACGGAACTGACCTATGAGGAATTCCGTCGCCGTGAGCAAATCTGCCCGTTATATGCGGACAAGCTATTTCTGCCTCTCTACGGCAGGCTTATGGAGGTCTCCAAAGAGGACTATATGGAATTCTACCGAGCAAATCGCCGACAGAAATATCTGGACGAACGCTCTGCGGACAACGGCGACTTCTCCTACGATATGCTGACCACCGATGAATTCAGCGGTGAGGACATCCTCATCGCCGATCAGCCGGATGTATGCGACACCGTAGTGGAAAGCATTATGACGGACAAGCTCAGGAAAGCCATCCTCAAGCTGACCGATGAGGAACAGCTCCTCATCTATCGCCACTATTACGCCGGCATTTCAGGCACAGACCTTGCCGAAATTTACGGCGTATCACAACAGGCAATCAGCAAGCGGATCGCCAAAATCAGAGCAAAGCTCAAAAATCTTTTAGAAAATTAAAAAACTTGGTTGTAGCCCCCTCAACTTTTCGGCATGGAAAGTGAGGGGGCTTTCTCTATAGCCTCCGCCCGTTCTTTGAAAACCGAATAGTACAGCGCATCCTTTACCTTCCTTCTGCCGTCGGCGAGAGCCGATAAGCCACACGACCTTTTGAGTCGGACGGTGCGGCGCATCCGCACCGAAGGCCATAAAAAGCAGAAGCAATAATGATACTTGCGTCCAGTCACAGGCCGAGCGTTGAAGCGGTACAAACAAAGTGCCGTAAGCCGTCGCAGCCAATGAGGGCGCCTCGCAGAGATCCTGGGAGTGGTGGGATTCCAATGAGGTCAAATGCATGACCGGAGGGTGCGTTCCCTTGTTCGGGGCGTCGTGGACAAATACGGACAGAACCAAGAACGATTGATACAAAACACAAGGCGGTCGTTTGCCCAAAAGCACTCGGCCGCCTTTTTACTTAAACGGAGGCTAACTATGAAAGAGATTAAACGAGGCGAAATCTATTCCGCCGACTTCGGCGCAGGCTTCGGCAGTGAGCAAGGTGGCGTTCGTCCGGTCTTGATTTTGCAGAATAATACGGGCAACAGGCACAGCCCCACCACCATCGTGGCGGCGATCACAGGCAGAAAAACAAAAGCGGCTCTGCCCACCCATGTAGCGATAATGACAAGCGGTCTCAAGACCGAATCCACCGTCCTGCTCGAACAGATAAGGACGATAGACAAGGCACGGCTCGGCGAGTATATCAGCAAACTCGACAGCAAGACCCTCGCCACCGTTGACCGTGCCATTGTGGTAAGCCTCGGCATCAAATACTTGGAGGGGCTGCTCAATGGATAAAAGAACCGACATCAATAATGCATCATTTGCCTACGGCATAAGCCTTTTACGAATGCTGCTTGATATGAATCTGATAACCCAGGAAGAGTACGAAAAAATTACCCGAATCAGTGCGGAATACTACGACACCGAGGTCGTTTGTGTCTGAAATCTTAATTCCCAAAATTCCGAAAAATAGTGCTGGATGTATTCGAACTCCTGTGGTATTGTGTGTGTTGCCAAAAGGCAAATCAGCAAGGCAGCCCCTTGCGGAAAGGAGAAAGAGCAAATGAAAACGATAACCGAAATCACACGGCAAAAACCAACGCCGCCACAAATACGGCTTGCGGCTTACTGCAGAGTATCGAGCGACTCAAGCGACCAGCTTCACTCCTTCGCCGCACAAATCAAATACTACTCCGAATATTGTAAACGGCATCCCGAATACAAATTCGTAGACATTTATGCGGACGAAGGTATAACAGGCACAAGCATGGAAAAGCGTGATGACTTCCGCCGAATGCTTCGGGACTGCAAAAAAGGTCTGATAGACCGCATCATCGTAAAATCCATGTCACGCTTCGCCCGAAACACCGAGGAAATGCTGACAGCGCTCCGAGCGCTTGAACAAATGGAAGTCAGCGTATATTTCGAGGAACAGGGGCTTGATACCAAGTCAATGAACAGTGAGATGTTCGCTACCTTCCCCGGCATGGTTGCCCAACAGGAAAGCGTGTCCATATCGCAGAATATGCGGTGGAGTTATAAAAAGAGAATGGAATCCGGCGAATTTAACTGCTGCGCTCCGGCTTACGGCTTCGACCTTATCAACGGCAAGCTCGTAATCAACGAAACGGAAGCGGCTGTAATTCGCCGGATTTTTGATCTCTATCTGCAAGGCATCGGAATGCAGACCATTGCTAACATTCTCAATGACGAGGGAGTACGCAGACAATACGGTCGTGAAAAATGGCATCACACCACCGTGAACTATGTCCTAAACAACGAAAGGTATAAAGGCGACGCCTTACTGCAAAAGCAGATCACCACACAAACCCTGCCATTCAAAAAGCAGCGCAACCACGGTGAACAACCTATGTACTATGTAGAAAACAGCAACCCTGCCATCGTGAGCCGTGAAACCTATGAGGCGGTGCAGGCTCTTATCAAAAGCCGGCAACCGAGCTGCAAGCGGAAAGCCAAAACCTATCCGCTTACAAGAATACTTCTCTGTCCCGATTGCGGTCACACCTTCCGTCGTCAGGTTGTAAACGGCACAGCCTATTGGCTATGTGCCGCAAAAGCAACCAACAAGACAGATTGTGCTTGGCGCAGAGTTAAAGAGGACGAGGTGTACGCTACCTTTAACCTTATGATAAGAAAGGTACAGGCCAACCGAGAATACCTGCTCAGCACACTCATTCGGCAGCTTGAGGAACTGCAATACCGCACCACAGGCAGTCAGCAGCGGATAAAGGAAATTGACCGTGAGATCGCAGACCTTATGGCACAGAACCTCGTCCTCTCCCGTCTGCATGGTAAAGGAGTGCTGAACGCCGCAGACTACACGGCACAATCCGATGTGCTTGAAAACAAGATAACTGAGCTGCGGATCGAGCGTCGAACAAAAATTACCGACAGCGATGAGAATGAGATGTTGGAAGAACTAAAAATGCTGAATGACATTCTCAAGGAAGTCGAAATCGGTATAGACTTCGATGCCGAGCTCTTCGAGCAAACGGTTGACAGCATCACGGTGGATAGCAATGAACTGCTGACCTTCCACCTTGCAGGCGGTATCAGCCTGCCCGAAAAAATCCGTGAGAAAGGACGGTGCTACCAAGCATGAATCATCGAAACATACCACTTGGCTATGCCTTAAGCGGCGGCATAATAACCATCAACGAAACTGAAGCCGACACCGTCAGAGAGATTGCCGAGCAATATCTCAGCGGCAAGTCGCTGAAATCTATCGCCGAAATGCTGACCGCAAAACACATTGAGTATATGTCCGGCAAGACCGATTGGAACAGGTCACGCATAAAGCGAATTGTTGAGGATAAGCGCTATATAGGCGATGGCGGCTATCCGCCGATACTGACCGAGCAGGAGTATGCAGCCATGCAGAGCATCAAAGCAAAGAAAAACACTCAAAAGGATGTAAATTATAGTGAGGGCATCTTCACGCTGAACACTCCGGTCGTCTGCCCCAACTGCGGCGGCAGAATGCATAGACGCTTTGACAGACGCCGCAAGGCAACTACATGGTGGCAATGCCCCGAATGCAAAGCCTCGGTCAATATAAGCGATGAGGATATGCTGAACGGCATTACCGAGCTGCTCAATGAAGTCATTGCCGATCCCGAAAGAATTCAGACACCGAAGTCCGATCATGAGGAAAGCCAAGAGATAAAACGGCTGAACGCAGAGATCTCAAAGGCACTCAACACTGTCAGCTTCGATAAGGAAGCCATAAAGCAAAAAATGCTCACTTGCGTGAGCGAAAAATACACGAGCCTTGGAACGGAAGAAATCACGGCTCAAAGCCTAAAAGATATATTCAAGACTGTGCCGCCGCTGACAGCCTATGATAGCGACTTAACAGACCAGGCAGTCAGCGAGATCCAACTGAAAGGAAACGGCACGATAAGCCTTGTACTTATAAACGGTCAGAGGATCGTAAAGGAGAAATCAGCATGATGCAAGCAACAAGCGTACAGCCCCAAAAAACCGTCCGTATTATCCCTGCAACGATAGACACCAAAGCGGCTATCACGCAGAGCTACCGACAGCTTCGAGTTGCCGCCTACTGCCGAGTATCCACCAAACAGGATGAGCAGCTAAACAGCTACGAGGTACAGCGTACCCATTACGAGGAGCGCATACGCACCGAGCCGAAATGGTCGCTTGTGGGTATATTCGCTGACAAGGGCATTACGGGAACAAGCATGAAAAAGCGTGACGAATTCAATAAAATGCTCCGTCTCTGCTACAAGGGCAAGATTGACATGATTATCGTAAAATCTATCAGCCGATTCGCCCGAAACACCCTCGATGTTATCAAGATAACGAGGAAGCTCCGAGAGATCAATGTGGATGTGTACTTCGAGGAACAAGGTATCCACAGCATTGATCCCGCATCAGAATTTTACATCACCATCTACGGCTCAATAGCCCAAAGCGAATCGGAGAACATCAGCGCCAATGTCAAATGGGGCAAAGCACAAAGTGCCAAGCAAGGCAATGTGCCATTCCAATGCAAACACTTCCTCGGCTACACCAAAAACGCAGACGGCGAAATTGAGATCGTCCCCGAAGAAGCCGAGATTATCCGAGAGATATATGAGCGATACCTATCCGGCGAGAGCTTGCACGGAATCAAATGCTATCTCGAAGCAAAAGAGATACCGACGCCTGCCGGATGTAGTGTATGGCGGCAGGAAACCATTCGCTCTATCCTCTCGAACGAGAAATACAAGGGCGATGCCATTATAAACAAAACCTATGTGTCCGACTGTATCAGCAAGAGAATTAAGGCAAACAAGGGCGAAAGGAACAAATACTATATCGAGAACAACCACCCTGCGATCATTGACGCAGGCACCTTCGCAAGAGTCCAGGAGGAAATCGCAAGGCGCTCCGGCAAGCCAAAGGTCAAGCAAAAAGGCACTAAAACCGAACTGAGCCGTTATTCAAGCAAGTACGCTCTGAGCGAACTACTGATATGCGGCGAATGCCGAACGCCTTACCGCTGATGCACATGGACTGCCAAGGGCAAGAAAAAAATCGTATGGCGATGCATTAACCGACTTGACTACGGTAAAAAATACTGCCACCACTCGCCGAGCATTGAGGAAAGCCTGCTGCAAGACGCTGTTATGAGAGCCATCATGCAGACGGCAAAGCAAAATGTCGAGGTGCTGAAAACACTGAAAATCCATATCGGCATGGGGCTTACTGATGAAATCACCGAGGACAAAACCCTCGACATTCAGATACGCATTGCCGAAATCGACACCGAGTTTCAGAAAATGCTCAAAGCGGTATCTGCCGACAATGCAGACGGTATAGATGAGGAACGCATCACCGAGTTGATGAATGAAAAGCAAAGGCTGACCGTACAGCTCGAACAGTATGCAGCCATGCGGCAAAAGAGAGAAAGCGCAAAATCCCGACTCGATGAGATTTATACCATACTTGACGGACTGCAAAATCACCCGATGGAATATGACGATAAGCTCGTCCGTCAGATCATCGAATGCATAGTGGTGGAATCAAAAGAGAAAATCAAGGTGGTCTTTATCGGCGGCACGGAAATCGAGATGACGCTGTAAAAAACATTTGAATTCGCAAGTAAGTGTAATATATTAGAGCAATTAAGGCATACAACGCTTGAAACATCAAAATAGACACCGGATGAGTGCTTGCTTATTATCAACAACTTTGCCAACAGGATGGTACTCTGGCATAAATCGGAAATGCTGGTTTAGATAGAATTCTAAATCAGCGTTTTTGTATATATGCAGGTTATTTGAAAAATAACCTAAATTGTGCTATAATATAAAAAATATAAAACATGATATTGAGCAAAGGAAGCTGAAAATGAATATAAGAAACCATATTGAAAATGGATATCGTGTGGTATTAGACACCAATGTCCTTTTAAATATATACAGATATTCACCGGAATTCTCTGAGTTCGCACTTGAGTGTTTAAACGCCGTAAGCGAATATATTGTTCTTCCTGCAACAGTAAAATTGGAATATGATAAGCACAAAAGTGTAGAATTCTCCAAAATGGAAGAGCGCACAAAAGAAGAAAGCAAAGAAACGGAACATCAAATATCATCAGCTAAAGAAAAAATACTTGCTTCATGTCATGGGCTTGAAAGGCTTCAATTTCAAGACATTGATGATTTAAAAGATAGCTTATCGGAAAAAATAGCTGCCGTCAGAGATGTACTTGATAATTATTTTGAAGCACACGCAGCCCTTGATCTTATTCAGCACTCGTGGTCTGGAGTTGATTATCTCAGCAATTTTGTATCGGAAATAGATTCTAACGGGCAAGTTATGTCTTCGCCGTCACAGGAAGATATTTATCGTTGGTGTGATGATGGTCAAAAAAGATATGATTCTAAGACTCCTCCAGGGTATAAAGACGCAAAGAATAAGGATGGAGTTCGGAAGTATAGTGATTTAATTCTTTGGAATGAAACTTTGCGGTACGCAAAAAACAAATCAACAAATTTGGTGTTTGTTACAGATGATGTTAAAGCGGACTGGTGGGAATATATAAATAATTGCAGGCGCTTCCATACAAAACTGATTAAGGAATTTGTGAAGACTGGTCAGCAGATTATTCCAATGACCTCACAAGATTTTTTTGCAGAGATTTCTGAAGATTATAGCATAGAAAAGAACGATGCTGTTGAAATTGCTCTTCGTATGACAGACAATGATTACTGCAGAAAAATTGCAGATAATGTTTTTGAATCAGTTGAAGAAGAATTAATGTATAGTGCAATTGACTATATCGATTATGATTCGGCTGATATTGGGTCAGAGGGAATTGATGAATTTGAAATCACAGATTATGAATTTGTTAGAGCGGAAAGAATTGCTCGCAACGACAATACAGTTACCTATGAGTTTATTTATAATATAACCATAGAAGGAACATCTTACGAATATTGGGGAAAAGATGATGATACCAAAGAGATTATTCGCTCCAATGGGAAGGATCATGTATTTGAAGGGCAGATTGTTGTTCAAGTAGAACGGGAAGCTGAGGTGTTTTATGATTTTGAAGATGACAATAGTTATGAGACAGCTATTATCAGTGGGGGAAAACTAAAACAAACTTATTCTTCCGAACGATCTGATTCTCCCGGAGAACTGGGATACTGTCCGAGATGTGGTGAGCCACTTAATGTCAAAAATGATGGGGGGAATGGATTCTGCATAAATTGTGCTGGAGACTGCGACTAAAAGCGTTGGCTTGGACTTGATTAGAGATGTATAATTTATGCTTATTATATGATGACTGTAATAGCATCTTAAAAAGCGGAACAACAAATAAACTTTTATGTTCAAAGAAAGGAAATGATTATGAAAATATCCAAATGGGAATTTGAAAGTGAACTAAGTGCATTAATTGAAGCTGCAAAATCCGCTTCCGATAAAGAAACCGCAAGAAGATTTTTGATACAAGCAGATAACAAGATTGATGGATACAGCAACATACCATATGCGTTGCAGCAGGAATATCGTCAAATGATAGCATCCGCAGAACGGGAATTAGGATTGTAAATATATATTACATGGGTTCAAGTCAAGACAGCGAAAACGCAAAAACATCTCTATTGTCTTGTCTTCACAAAATCCCTCTGAAATCAACGATTTCAGAGGGATTTTTCTTATTCTTTGTCTATTGCGGCGCAGGATTTGAGGAGTATTTGAACTGCAATACATGCATACTTTGTCTTATATACCAATTAAAAATTAGAAGTAATCTCATTTCGTGAGGAGGGTAATCCATGATATACAATACTTTAGATCGAATTCCTAAATGGGCGTTTGTAACGGTTAATCAGATGGTAAGTACAGGTCTCATCCAATGCAAAGATGGAACATTTGAATTCCCTTTGTCTGATGAAATGCTATATATCTTTGTTATTTTGTCGAGAAGTGGAATAATTTAATTGAAATATTATCTCCCATGCAGTATACTTAATTGGGGAGGCGATAATATGTTAGAAAATCGAGTGGTGCAGTTTGCCTGTGGTATCCTATATAGCCATTCCTTTAAATTGCTTGACAACTGGGGAGCAATTGCGGATAGTATTTTATATAACAATAAATTTTTCTCAGCAAAGTATTTCCCCAAAATTAGCACCCAATATACTACATCCCGTTCTCTTTCAAATGACGCATGTGGACATTCTCTGCAGCTTACATCCAATAATCTAATCTATACACATGTTGTTCAAGATGATTTTACTTCAGAGTTTTCTGAATTTGTTCGACGGATAAGTGAATTCTTGATTCCCAAGATTATCGAAGAAAATTCACTTATTGTTCGGCGTATTGGGATTGTATTTACTTGCGAAATATCAGATCAAGGGATTCAATCTTTTGCCGAGAAGTACTTTAAGCCTGAGTTTAAAGAGGTCACTGATTTTAGATTTTCAAAAAAAGAACCCACCGTTTCGGGCGCCATATGGTCTGATAAAAGTGATTTTATTAATAAGATTTATACTGTCGGTGCTATTGGAGAAAATCTAACCGGTATAAGTTTTGACTACCAAGCGCACTATGTTCCGCCAAGAACATATGTCTCGGATGTGATAAAACCTGTATTAGAGCGCGGCAAACAGTTGCTATCTGAAGAGGTTCTTACAGCAGGAGAAAAAAATGGCAAAAAATAAGGGCGCGAGCAAACGCAAACAAACACACTCCACTAAAAAGAACACTGTCCAAGTTGCTTCCTATAGGGAGTTTTTAGACAATCCACAAAACCAACCTGAGGATACGGTCGGAATCAACAATGAAAATCTAACAGGAACAGATTATTTGCAGAGCAATGAAAGTCCTGACCCGCGACCTGTTAACCCGCTTCCACCTCCTCTGAGGGTAAGAATCAAGCGTTTTTGGGATGCTAACGGAATATGGGCTGTGGTGATTACGGCTGCACTTTCATTTGTATGCTGGACTGTAGTCAATATTCACAATAACGACTTAGCTATAGAACGTCTTACGGTTAAAATGGAATATATCGAAAAAACTTTGGACGGATTAGATGAAGTTGGTATTAATACCGAAATGTTGGATGAGGAACTTGCTGATTTAAAGGCAGAATTGGCATCGGCTTGGAAATTAGATGTAAAAGACATGGAAAATAGGATTAATATAATTGAGTTAAAACTTAATGGCATTATCTCCGATTTAGAGGTCAAATCCTCCGGCCAATCATAAATTATCAGGAATACATGATGTGCATTGTGCATGTATATCCAGACAACAAGAATCACCGACATGGGCACCAATTACTCGATACCCATATCGGTGATTCTTTTCATACCCGCGCCTTCCCCCGCTTACCCTTCTTCTCCTCCGGCGGTTGCCCATCACCTTTGCCCTCGTCCTTCAGTCGTTGCGCCTCCGCAATCTCCGCTTTCATCTCCACGATCAGTACCTTCAGCTTCTCCTCACACTCCTCACGGGTGTGGGCATAGACATTGCGGGCATGCTTTTTGCCGTCGGGCCATTTGGGTGAGTAGCGCCCCTCGAAGAGGTGGTCGCTGATCTCGCTGATGCAGCCGGTGCCGGAGCGGCGCTTGCGGCCTATGTAGGGCTTGAAATCGGTCATACTCGGCTTTTCC
>OMDF01000202.1_pt1 | contig 37806 bp, 28 predicted proteins | sample 1673631 | NCBI WGS metagenome assembly OMDF01 (sample SAMEA103958117, study PRJEB25191) | human gut metagenome | biome: human-associated habitat [ENVO:00009003]; feature: intestine environment [ENVO:2100002]; material: feces | place: Germany | collected 2013/2015 | reverse complement strand
TCCATCATCGGCTACCCGGCTGGTTGTTTCCTATATCGGCCTGCTTGCAAAGGAGGTTATTATAGCACCGCAGCTGACGATAAAGCTGAAAAATGATGCACAATTGCTGAATGAGGTGGTGGTGACGGCTTTGGGAATCTCACGCGAGAAGAAGGCATTAGGCTATACGGCACAAGAGATTAAGCAGGACGCTTTGATACAAGGCAAGGATAATAATCTGCTAAACTCATTGACCGGCAAGATTGCAGGTGTGCGTATTACCAATACACAAGGTGATGTCGGGTCCAGCCGAATCGTTATTCGTGGAGAAACTTCCATTGCAGGAGAGAACCAACCATTATTTATCGTAGATGGTATTCCTGTGGATAATTCGCAACTAAACGCACGCTCCAGTGGGCGTGACTTTAAGAATGCGATAGCTGACCTGAATCCGGAAGATATTGAGACGATGACTGTGCTGAAAGGGCCGAATGCCGCCGCCCTTTATGGGGCGCGTGCTGCTCATGGGGCTATTGTTATAACCACCAAGGGGGGAAAACAACAACAGGGGTTGGGAATCACACTGCATTCATCCACACAAATCTCTTTTGCCGCCACATTGCCTGAATTCCAGAATCTTTTCGGACAAGGAGCAGGAGGACAATTCAGCTACAAAGATGGAAAAGGTGCCGGAGTGAATGATGGTGTGGACGAGAGCTGGGGACCACGACTTGATATTGGATTGTTGATTCCACAGTTTGACAGCCCTCTTGACGCAGACGGAAACCGCATAAGCACTCCATGGGTGTCAAATCCAAACAATGTACGCGATTATTTCCGTACGGGAATATCAACCAATAACGGTGTTTCAATAGCTCGCAGTGATGACAGATATCAATTCCGTTTAGGATATAACTATGAAAAGCAGGTAAGTATAGTACCAGCCGCAGGAACTAACAAGACAAACATAAGCCTGAACACGGATTACAACTTGACCAAATGGCTCTCGGTAGGTGCTACAGCCAATTACATTGTTTATACGTCTCCCAGCCTGCCGGGATCTGCAACACCTTCAGGCAGTAACGTACGTTCTAACAGCCCCATGCTACAGTTCCTGTGGTTCGGACGTCAAGTAAACACTCAATCGCTAAAGGATGACTATACCCGCAACTGGAACTCAAGTTACTATGATAACCCTTTTTGGAGCGCTTACTATAACACGCAGAGCCAGGAACGTCACCGGTTGATAGGTGATTTACATGCCACAGTGCATTTGGCAAAAGGACTGGATGCACGCTTCCGCACGAGTACAGACTGGTATAACGACAAGCGGAAGGCGAAAGTGAAATGGGGGAGCACGGGTGCCGGATCACCTTACGGCAGTTATGCCGAGGATGTATATACCGTGAAGGAAAATAATACGGAAGCATTGGTGACTTATACGAAGCAACTGAATAAGGACTGGGGAATAGATGCCTTGGCTGGTTTCAACGTACGCAACAAACAATATGAGAATAACTATCAAGCTGCCCCCCGCTTGGCAGTGGCAGACTTATATACGCTGAAAAATTCGCGCGATCCGCTTACATCGTCGAATGATTTATACCGCTTACGCCAATACGGATTTTATGGTTCTGCACAACTGGACTATCGCCGTTGGGCTTTCTTGAATGTGACCGGACGAAACGATTGGTCTTCAACTTTGCCCGCAGGCAATAATTCTTATTTTTATCCTTCGGTAACGGCCAGTATTCTACTTTCTGATGCTTTAGGACTGAAAAGTAAGGCTATTAATTACTTGAAGATACGAGGAGGATGGGCGCAAGTGGGATCAGATGCAGACCCTTATCAACTGGCAACTGTCTATACCTCGGAAACGGCTTTTGAAGGAAATCCTTTACAAACATCATCTACCATTGGAATGACACCCGATCTGAAACCTGAGAAAACGTCGTCCATAGAAGTCGGTATGGAAGCGGCTTTCTTTAATAATCGCTTACATCTGGATTTTACTTACTACAAGACCGACAGCCGTAACCAGATATTGAAACTGGCAACCAGCGCTTCCAGCGGCTATACCTCGCAAGTACGCAATGCCGGTCATATTCGTAACCGTGGCTACGAAATTCAGCTGGGAGCCATACCCGTACAGGCATCGAATGGATTCCGTTGGAATCTGGACCTGAACTATGGATCCAACCGCAGTAAAGTTATCAAGCTGGATGACGAAGGGCTGATAACGAGTTATCAACTTTACTCGTCGGGTATTCAAGTGTTAGCTTCGGTAGGAGAGGCTTACGGAACTCTGTTCGGTACTGCTTACGTGCGTGATGACAACGGAAAAATTGTAGTGGATGATAATGGTTTACCCAAAATTTCGTCCACTAACAAAACTCTGGGCAAATTTACGCCTGATTGGATGGGAGGCATCAGCAATACTTTTAGCTATGGTTCGTTCAGTCTCTCTTTCTTGGTAGATGCCAGTGTGGGCGGCTCTATTTTCTCTAACACGAATAAGACCGGGAAATATACGGGTGTGCTGGCTAATTCGTTGCCGGGTCGTGATGCGGAACACGGTGGACTATGGTATTACACCGATGCTGCGGGTAGTAATGTGCTATTGGCAGAGACTCCTTCATATTCAGTTACTTCTGACGGGCTGTACTACGGGCAGGTCAATGGACAACCTATCCGTATTTACCAAGATGGTATTGTAGTGGATGGAGTAACAGAAGGTGGGGCAAAGAATAATCAGGTAGTGTCCGCTGAAAAATATTATCATCGTATTTATAGTATTGCCGAGTCGAATGTGTATGATGCTTCATACGTGAAGTTACGCGAAGTGTCGCTGAGCTACCGTTTGCCGCATATCTGGTCACAGAAACTGCATTTGCAGGAGGCGGTTGTCACGCTGACCGGAAGAAACTTGTGGACTATCTATAAAGATGCACCTAATATTGATCCTGAATCGGCCATGACTGCCGGAAATGCACAAGGTGTTGAAGCCTACTCGTTACCTACGACACGCTCCTTTGGAGTAAATGTTTCTGTGAAATTCTAAGTAAGTATTTACTAAAATAACAAGAAAAGATGAAAAGAAAAATATACCTTTTATATATAATACTGGTACAACTGGCTGGATTCGCTTTGCAGTCGTGCGACGACGAACTGGCTGATATCAACCGAAATCCGAATGCAACGGAAAATCCACAGCCGGCCTTTTTGCTATCGGCGGCACAGTATCATGCTGCAAACCTTTACTGGGGGAGTGCTACAAACTATAATTCGACGCTATTGTGGACGCAACATTGGGCGAAAATACAATATACGGAGCCGGACTGCTATAACGTGGCGAACGGGGACTTCACTGCAACATGGGATACCGGATATGCCACGGTGATAGCAAACCTGAATGCAATTATCGCCTCGGATCTTGGGAATGATAACTATCGAGGAGTGGCTATTGTATGGCGCTCGTGGACTTATTTGTTGCTGACGAACTTGTATGGAGATATTCCTTATACTGAATATGGTAAAAGTGTTACCCCGGCTTATGACAAACAGGAAACTGTATTGCGGGGACTTTTGGACGAACTGGATGCCGCCGACCGACTGCTCTCTGTAACTGGCGAAGGCGTGGAAGGTGACTTGATTTATGGGAACGATATCGCCCGCTGGAAACAATTGGCGCAATCTTTGAGACTACGCATTGCCCTTGAACTGGCTGATCGGGATGAAGTTACGGCACGCCAACTTATTGCTTCTCTCTATACTGACCGCAGCCGTTTGATAGATGGCAATGATGCCATAGCACGTTTTGTCTTTGCCGCTTCGCCGCAATGGAATCCGTGGGCATCCGCATTCAACTCAAGAGATGATCAAAGGGTGTCGAAGACGCTGATTGACAAACTGAACACGTGGAATGATCCGAGGGTAGAGGTTTTTGCGCAGTTGCCGCAAGACGAAAGTGTGAAGGACTATGCCGGAGCTGCTAACTCACTATCTGCCGATGCTGCCAATAATCAAGGGTTTTATAAGGTATCACGCCCCGGTATTTATTTCTTGAAAGATAGTTCGCCGGCAGTGTTTTACACTTATGCCGAAATTTTATTTATCTTTACGGAAGCAGCAGTACGTGGATGGATAACGGCTGATGCGGAGGTGCTTTACCAAGAGGCGATTACTGCTTCGCTGAATCAGTTTGGCATAACGGATGATCATGTAATAAACGACTATCTGGAACAGGAGGGCGTGAAATTTGATGCTTCGCGATGGTTTGAGTGTGTAGGGTGGCAGAAATGGGTGGCATATTACGGGCAAGGCCCCGACGCTTTTACGGATTGGCGCAGATTGGGTTATCCCCAACTTCGGCCCGGTCCCGATTCGGTATTAGGAGCCGGTGAATTACCTCGCCGCTTCTTCTATCCCGTGACTGAACAATCGCTTAACGGTAAGCAATATCAGGTGGCTGTAGCACGTCAGGGGGCAGATGAAATTACTACTCGTTTGTGGTTTGATGTTGCGGACAAAGGACGATAAGATACAAATATAAGAGATTATGACACTGAAGAGTTTAATAGGAGTTGTTGCAGGTTTGGTGGCTATCACTTCCTGTACAGGCGAGACAAAAGAATACACCATTCATGGCGAGATAACCGGAATGGAAAATGGGATGATTTATCTGAGGAGATATGAGGATAAGGCGTTTACTGATGTGGACTCTGCTCTTGTTTCCAATGGAAAGTTTGTTTTAAGGGGCACAGTATCTGAACCACTGATACATGGAATTGCAACCAGTCGGGACAGCCGATATCCGTTACTATTCTTCCTTGATAAAGGGGAGGCTGATGTTCGTATCGATGAGGGTACAGGAAGCATAAAGGTAACAGGGTCTCCTGTCAATGATTTGTATTTTGAGAATGCTCCGCTAATACGTGTGGATAATTATCGTCTGGATAGTCTGGTGCAGGTGCACCCAGCTTCACCGGTAGGCGCTTACTTTTTGATGCGTGACTTCGCTTGGCGGCTGGACCTGAAAGAAATAAAAGGGTTGCGTTCGCAATTTGACCAGTCGCTAGAAGGGTCGTTTTATATCAATCAAATAGATTCGCTTATCGGAAGACTGGAACGGCTACAGGTGGGAGCTACAGCCCCTGATTTTACTTTGCCAGATACGGATGGTAATCCTGTCAGTCTTTCTTCTTTTCGAGGAAAATATGTATTGTTGGATTTCTGGGCTTCGTGGTGTCCGGATTGCCGAAGGGAGAACCCGAACCTGGTAGCGGCCTATCATCGGTTTAAAGGAGATAATTTTGCTGTACTGGGAGTTTCTCTGGATCGTACGCGGGAAGCATGGCTGAAAGCTATTGAGAAGGATAAGCTTGAATGGGTAAATGTGTCCGATCTGAAGGACTGGAACTCGGAAGTGGCAGTGCGTTATGCAATCCGTTGGATTCCGACAAGTTATTTGATTAGTCCAGACGGCAAAATTCTGGCTGTAGGATTGGAAGGTGAGGATTTGGTTAGGAAATTGGCGGAGGTCCTTGAACCGAAATAAGAAGATTTATTTTCAATAATGGGAAGTATAATACTGTGTACAGTGTAATGTGGAAAAGTGAATATCCACTGACTTTATAGAAAACCAAAATACAATGAATACAGATACTACGTTTATCATAGCCGATAATCAGGATATAACGAAAACAGGGCTGCATGGATATATTTTTGCGATATTCGGAGAATGCCATGTGGTGGACACAACGAATAAAAAGGAATTGATGCAAGCGCTGACAGAATGTAGCAACAGTGTTGTTATACTTGACTATACACTATTTGACTTGAATGGAGTAGAGGAGTTTCTCATTATTGAAAATCGATTTCCAAACACTCATTGGATCTTGTTTTCGAATGAACTGAGTGAGGATTTCATTCGCAGACTAAGCATAGAAAAGAATATCAGCATGATACTGAAAGAAAATTCCGGAGAAGAGATTCGTTTGGTGTTGACATGTGCTGCTAAAAAGAAACGCTTTCTTTGCCATCAAATATCTAATTTGTTGATAAGCGGTTATAATAAACCGGAAGTTAATTCTTGTCTGACTGTAACGGAAATCGATATTCTTAAATTAATAGCACATGGAAAGTCTGTGAAAGAAATTGCAAAAGAAAGGATATCGAGTATTCACACTATTATTACTCACAAAAAAAATATTTTCAGAAAGTTGGGGGTGAATAATGTATATGAGGCTACTAAATATGCTCTAAGGGCAGGATTAGTCGATATGGTAGAATATTATATATAGATTGGGAGTATATGTTTTTAGCGAGGGAGCTTGTTAATTGGTTGAGGTTTATTCTGTCTTTCCCGGGGAATAGAGAACTATAACTATGTTTACTTCTGATGAAAAAATGAGAATGTTAAATAAATATTAATTGTTGTGTCATAAAGTATTTCCTTCGGAAAAAAATATTATGTTCGCAAAAACTATGATAAAATATGTATTTGGCATATTATTTTGTGCTTTTCTGCTGTTAGGACTTCAACAAAAAACTGACGCCGGACTGCAAAAGTTACGGTCAGCGTCCGCAACTGTAACACAGAATACGCAATTACAGTTTCGTGTTTTGCTGAATAGCCACATATCCAAATCCAGGACTACTGCAAAGAGGGCAAGTAATAAAAAAGATATATTCGGAACTGAAATGTTCACTTCAGAAATAGGTGACTGCATGCTGGAGGACTTTGTTCATTTCAGATGCAGAACTGTTCCTACCAGATTATTGAAAGATACTATTATAGCTGCCAGGCGATTGTTCCACCTTTCGGATACTCAACGAATTGAGAATAAGTATCAAGGCTTTTCTCCCCATACCGGATATATTAAATTCTCTAACAGGTATTATGTCTATACGTTAGAACATATTCAGATTTGAACTATCCAATATTCTTTTCTTTAAAGTTGATTTCTCCTTTGTGAAAAACATATGTATGTGTCCAGCCATATATTGGAACGTGAAACGGATATTGATATATCCTGTTGTTTTAAATGTGGAAATATATGGTAGGGGTGCGTGCTGACGAAAGGGAATAGACTTTTCTCCCGGGATGAAATTTTGCTGATCCCACTACATAACTGATAAATTACAAAAAGTTGGAAATGTGCTACACGGTATACTATGGGTATGGCGTGAAAGGAGTTTTACTATTTTTTCAGAGGTATCAGTGGCTTGCAACGAGGGACAGGTTTTCTTTTTTTTTGATATTGCCGCTTTTTCAGACAGCAAAGACAGTTAAATTTGCGGTTATCATTTTAATATTTAGTTATATGGCAACATTCAAATTTGTATTTCGTCCGTCTATGAAGACGGGCCATCATCCGGGAAGTCTTTCCCTGCGCATCATTCATGGACGTCGTCCCAAGACTGTGGGGCTTTCTTTGCGTCTGTACTCTGAGGAATGGAACGGGACAACGCAAACGGTTGTGTTTCCTGATGATGCCCCGGAGAGAACAGGGTATCTACAGGATGTACAGGAACGTATCACTGCCTGCGCAGGTAAAGTTGATGACATCATCCGTCAGCTGGACCTTAAAGGTGCGTATACGGTAGACGATGTGGTTGAACATTACCGTGAATCTTCTGACGAGAGCAAGCTTCTCGGTTATGCTCGTACGCTTTCCAGTGAACTCCGCCGTAACGGTCAGTATCGTACCGCCAAGGCTTATGTAACTGTCTGCCGTGGATTTGTTTCTTTTAATTCGGGTATTGATGTCTGTTTGTCACAAATCAATGCTATGCTTGTGAAACGGTTTGAAAGCCACTTGAAGGAGAATGGGAAACAACCTAATACGGTGAGCTACTACATGCGGAACCTTCGTGTAATCTATAACCGTGCCATAGAGACGAAGCGTCTTATGGATACTGGTGAGAAGCCCTTTGCAGATGTTTTTACTGGTGTTGAAGAGACTAAAAGGCGTGCGCTGAGCGCTGTTGAGGTGAACCGGCTGAAGAATATCAATTTCAAGAGTCTGCTACGACTTTACCGTCCGGGGAGCCAGAGATATCTCTGCATCCGGAATTTGTATTTCTCGTGGCGTTTGTTTTTCTTCTGCCTTTATGCGCAGGGTATGTGTTTTGTTGATCTTGCGTACCTGAAGAAAAGCCAGATAAAGGATGGTATTCTTCGTTACTACCGCAAGAAGACCGGTAAACAGATATCTGTTCCAGTGAATGAGGGTATGCAAGGTATCATTGATAGTTTTGCTGATGATACGCGTGATTCTGCTTATCTGTTCCCCATTATAACGGACTTGGAGGGTAATGGCAGGAAACTTTATGAGACTGCGATGCGTACCCAGAACCGTCGTCTCAAGAAACTGGCTGAAATGGCGGGTGTGACGAAAGTAATTTCTACGCATGTTGCCCGCCACTCGTGGGCTACAATCTGCAAGAATGAGCTGCTTCCTTTGTCTGTAATCTGTGAGGGACTCGGCCATTCTTCAGAGAAGATGACGCGTAAATATCTTGATTCTTTTGATCTCTCTATCTTGGGTGATGCCGGGAAAACAGTGCTGACTGCCGTGTCCAGGTCTTCTTCTGCTACTTTGGATGTTTTACATCCAATCCCTATATAATGCAATAAGAAAATACACCCGGATGATTTCTTAAAATGTTTATCCGACGGGAATGTCCAAGTGGGTGTTGGTATCCGACACTCTGTAAGTGTCAGACAATTCGTTAAACACTTCATTTATTTCTTCGGCAAAGAAACGGTAATTTTTTCTAATAGAAATTATATCTATTTCCCCTTTTTTTATACATTTTCCCCCTTACGTATTTCTTTTGGGTTTTTCCCAAATTCCCGCTGGCAGAATTTATACAGGTGCTGTTGTGATGAGAATCCCTGCTCGTCGGCAATTTGTATAATGCTTTTATTTCCTGAACAGAGTTCTGTATATACCAGCTTTGCCTTTTCTTTGGTCATCCAGTGTTGGGGAGTTTCTCCGAACACTTTTACGAACTTCACAGAAAAGTTTTTAGGAGTCATGCTCATTGCTTCAGCGAATTCTGCCACGCTGTTATATTTGCTGTGATTAGCCCGTACATACTCCTGAAATGCCATATTTGGGCTTAGTATCATGCTGAAGAATCTTTGTAACTCCTTGCGTGGATAGGAGGCTTTGAGTATAATCAGCAGTTCTTTTATCTTGTTATCAAAGTAGCACCGGCAATTCAAGCCGTTTTTGATGCTTTCGTTCAATCCATGCAGGAAATACCACAATGGCGGATTAATCTTCAGGGTATTTATATCCCCATCGCCATGATGATTTTCATTGCTGTCTTTTGTCTTATTATATAGCTGTTGTACATTGCAGCTTTCACATATGACCCCTCCACCCGGCAGGCGTATAAAGAGTACGACGCATTTGTGCAATGTGGTGATGTCGAACTGACCGTTGGATGGTATAAAGAAGAAGTCACCTTTTTCCGCACCTTTTTCGGGCAGGTCGTTGTATTGGAATTCCAGATCACCTTCCAGAATAAAGATGATCTTATTCTTTTTAGGTGATAATTTTTTCTTTATTCCCAGTTCAAGATTACACACCTCAATGGCAAAGCTTTTCATACATGCGCTGTATAGGCAGGATAAGCGTTCTTGTGACTTTAATACTTCCATAATATGTTGATATTTATATTGTTCGTTATTGCTATATAAATGTTTTACAAATGTTTCACGAAACGATATTTTTTGATTTTACTTCATTGCCTTGAAATACGCTGTTTTAAGGCGTTTTTTCTATTTTCTCTTTTGATATTTTTTTTTAATGTTTCAACACTTAAGTAAATTGTTTCACTTAGGCTATACTACCACTATTCTACTAATTAGTATTCAGCGTATTACACCCGGACTATTTCTTGTCTGACACTTACAGAGTGTCGGACATCGATATAAAGAAAAAAGGTGATTCAATGAAGAAATATCTATTACTGTGGATAGCCTGTGTGGCTGTTATACATACTTCTTATGCTCAAAGCAATCGGGACATGGTTTCCAAGTCTTTTCCCTTCTGGGGAATAAAGACAAACCTGCTGTATGATGCCGGCACTACCCTGAACCTGGGTGCTGAGTTTCGGCTGTCCCCATACCTAACACTGGATGTATCCGGCAACTACAACCCCTGGACATTCAGTGATAACAAGAAGTTCAAGCATGTCTCTGTGCAGCCTGAACTACGCTACTGGATTTATGAGCCCTTTAACGGTCATTTCCTTGGTGCTCATTTACTGTATACCTTTTATAATGTGGGTGGTGTTAAGATGCCGCTGGGTATCTTTCCGGATTTGAAGGATTACCGTTTTCAAGGTAATGGCTACGGCGCAGGCTTTTCTTACGGTTACCAGTGGCTTCTTTCCAACCGTTGGAATTTGGAAGCCACTTTCGGTTTCGGTTATATTTATCTTGACCATTCCCGCTATGAATGCCGTACCTGTGGGGAAAAACTCGGTCGTGAGAGCAAGCATTATTTGGGCCCTACGAAAGTTGGTGTCTCGTTGATTTATGTCATAAAATAGTAACCCTGATCAGACAACATTTTACTTAATATGAAACGACTAATAATCATCTTTAGCATATTCTGCTTTTGCCTTCCTGCGATGTGTCAGGGTTTGGCTTTCGATATTCTGGACCTAAAGGAGGATAATGATTCACTTCTGTTCAGATATAATACTCTTGTAACTCCGCACGCAGTGAGGACTGGTCAGTCGCTGCGTATCACTCCGATGCTTGAAAGTGGTAATTTTGTGATGGCTCTTCCCGGTGTGACTGTCTTGGGCAATAACCGCCGGCGTGTCATGAAGCGTATGAAACATTTGCCTGATGAATATATAAGAACGAAGATCTGCAGCGATACTGTTTTTGAAACAGCTTTTCGGATTCCTTATAAGCTGTGGATGGATTCTGCTTCTCTTGTTGTTGAAGAGAGACTGACGGGTTACCGTGCGCGTACTACCACTACGCGTTACCGTTTGAACAACAGTGTTTCACTTAGTACCCGTGCGCCTTACGAGGTCTCTCCGGTGGTTGCTTTCATCCTTCCTGACAAGGAGGTGAAAGTTCGCCACCGTCAAGGTAAGGCTTATCTTGATTTTCCCGTGGGACGTTCGGTGATACTCCCTACGTATCGCCGGAACCCCGAGGAACTTTCGAAAATTGATGATGCGCTCCGTGATGTTATGGGTAACTCGGATGTAATCATACAGGGTATTTATATTGAGGGTTACGCCTCTCCCGAAGGTACTTATGCGAGCAATGCTCGCCTTTCTAAGGCAAGAGCAGAAGCACTTAGGGAGTACATAGTGAGCAAATTTCCTCTTAACAGCAGTCTTTTCAAGGTTAGTAATGTTGCTGAGGACTGGGATGGTCTTGTTGAATTGGTGAACGCAAGCGACATGGCGCAAAAAGAACAGGTACTGAAGATAATAGAAACCATTGGAATCTTTGACGGTCGTGAATCTGCACTGATGCGCCTGAACGGTGGCGTTCCTTACCTTTTGATGCTGAAAGAGATGTTTCCAGAGTTAAGACGTGTTGAGTACCAGGTGGATTATACCGTGAAGGATTATGACTTGCCTAAAACTCTTGTCGTGTTGCAAAAGAATCCGGCTGACCTTTCTCAACTAGAACTCTACAACCTGGCATTTTCTTCGGAAAAGTGGGGCGGTGATTTTAATCGTATTTTCGTAGAAGTCATTCCCCGCTATTTCTCTGATGATGCTGTTGCTAATAATAATGCCGCCGCCGTATTGATTCAGGGAGGGGAACTTGCTACTGCCAAGCGTTTTTTACAGAGGGCTGGCCAGAGTGCTGCCGCATTGAATAATCTTGGCGTAATGCATCTGCTGGGAGGAGATTTGGAAGAGGCTGAAAGTTGCTTTGCCAAAGCCCGTGATGCCGGATGCAACGAGAGTATCGCCAATTTGGAGGAAGTTAAGGCGAAACGAGATGATAATAAAAAGCAGGAACGCTATAAGAACAGAAAGTAATCAGGAGGATAAAAACAAAAACAGGAATAACAATTAGGATATACAACTCCCCATCCCCTAAAAAGTAATGGATTAAGAATCCCCCCCTTAAGGGGGGCTGATGAGGGGTAACACAATAGCAAATAATTAATATATAATAATAAAAACTATCATTTTATGCTTTCTTATAATACGATTGTGGCTATTCAATTGCTACATGTGCTTCAGAAATTTAAGCACTGTCCAATGAACGTAACTGAGTTAAAACAAAAATGCCTTCTTCATGATGTTGGCAATGTTGCCGGCAAGATTATGCGCACTTTGTATCGTCAGGGTTGGGTGACCAATAATTGCAGGTCTAAATACTGGCTCGTTACGGACTTGTTGCAAAAGAATCTGCTGGAACTGACGATGATAATAGATAATAACCGGATACAACTGTGTAATCATGTTGGTTTTAATTGCTGGGGGAATGCTGCCCAAAAAGAAATGCATAATGCGATAGACTTGAATGAACAGTTGCGTAAGTGGTTTAGTGTACAGCTTGAGACGGTTAATCTGGGTGAGTTGGTTGCGTCAAATGAAATATTGGGAGATGGTATGGAAGAGAGAATAAAAATATCCAGAAGTTTATAGATAGAAAAACCGGTTGATATCCAATATAATATCCAAATGTATGAATCACTAAATTTATTAATTAATTTTATTAGACAAATGAAAAAAGTAAACTTTTTTGCGATGCTTGCAGCGGCAGCCCTTATGACGGGCGTAACAGGCTGTAGTAATGATGACAATGTTGGCGAAGGTCCGGGTAACGGAGCCAACACGTTGATGGTGAAACTTCCTTCTAATGCTGTAGGACCGGGAAGCCGTGCGGTGGAAGGTCAAGTTTCTACAAACTCTGAAACGAAACTCGATGATGTTACAGTATTCCTGCTAAATGGTAACTCGGTAGTAAGTAATGTGGAGTTTACAGATATAGAGATTACAAACGGTTTCAAGCGTATCGAACAGGTTTCGGCTGCAATAAACCGTGTGATCGTTGTAGCTAATATTCCTTCCGGTGATGTAACTACTCTTAAGGGATACACTAATGCAACATCTATCCTGAATCATCCCTATACCACGGCTAGCCAAAATGTTGCTGGTGAAGAGATTGATGGCAAAGTATTGGTTGGTGACGCAACTACAGCTACAGGTACCGACCCTGATCCGAGTAGTCACACGGGTCATACTTATATGGAAGCCGACGTTACCCTTGATGCCCTCACGGCACGTTTCGAGATCGGTGCAGTTAAAAAAGGTGCCGGGATTGAAAGCATCGAACTGATAGGAGTATGGATCAATAGATTCTACGAAGACGGAAGCAAAGTGGTTGACAACATCGTAAACGAGAATTCAGTATCGACCTATTGGAATACGAATCCTTCAACAACAACCGGTACAAGTGCTCTTCCACCTGTGGTTGCTATTGAGAATATATGGATCGCTCCTGAATATTTCGACGATGCTGATACTGCTGTAGAATTAGCTGCTAACAGCAAGGTATATGGATATCAGGTTTTTGCAGGTAACAATATTCCACAGCTGATTCTGCTCGTGAAAGGTGAGTTTACGGCTGATGCTCACAATGATGATAATGACAAATATTTTTTGGGTTATGTCACCTTCTCTAAATTCAATGATGGTACCAGAGATATTGAGTCGATAGTCGCTAACACTATCTATAAAGTAGGTGTAGGATTGACGGGTATCGAGATCACTTCAGATATGATTACCGACAAACCGAACCTCGGTCAGATAGACCTTGGTATAAATGTTGATATCACTCCGTGGACTGAAAAGAACGTAACACCAGGCGTTTAATCTTCTTGATTTGTCAGGCATAGATACATTGAACTATTGCCTGCAACCACAGACCGGGCAGGGTTGGATCTCTCTTCCCGGTCACAAATGGGGTATAGTGTGGACACGCCATGGCTCCATGAAACTAAAACGACGAATTATACGATATGAAAGTACGATTATTTCTGTTATCTATTATGCTGTTGACTATGAGCGGGTGTATCAAGGAAGACCTATCTGACTGCGACATCAGCGGTAACGTCCGTTTGGTGTTTCATTACACTGTTGCGGGTGTAGAAAAACTCACTGACCACATTCAACACCTTGATGTAATGTTTTTCGATGATCAGGGTAAATTTCTAATGGACAAGAGGCTTGGAAGCCAAGAACTCGCCGTCAAAGCGGAACTGGAACTCACCTTGGCTCCTGGTACCTACTATTTCGTATGTTGGGGCAATGTATCTGACGGTTCTCTCTATTCATCCTTAGAACCGGGGATAACAGTATTGTCCGATTGTTCTATCGAGATATCTCCGGGGCCTACGGCAGGTGACCCAATCTATTACGCCCCGTCGAAGCCCACGCCCGCTTCACGCACATTAGCTTCCGAGTACGAACTCTATAAGTTAGAGATCCCGGTGGGAGAGAATGTTGTCAGGGATGTAGAGTTTGTCAAGGCCCACCGCACGATTACGGTCTACCTGAAAAATGCCCCTGGAGATACCCCGAAAGTTCAGGTGAGACAGATGTGGAAATGTTATAATTTCTTATTTGAGCCCCGAACTCATAAAGATGATTTTACCCATATTACAACTCCTAGACAATACTTCGGCGATGTCTATGACGTGGCGATCTTTTATAGCGGAATGGGACAAATACTGCCCGATATGGAAGTCGGAGTACTACACGGCACTAATGAACATTTGTTGCACACTGAGAATATAGAGTCGTTTCTAACAGCGCACCCATCGCATGATGCTAACGACATACATATGGTTATTGAATTCAGTGATTTGGGCGTTAGTGTCACTGTTCCTTCCTGGCTCGAAAGACCGGTAACACCTGGTGCGCATTAAAAAAATATGTAATGATAAAAGTATAGATATAATATGAAATTCATTCCATTACAAATTCTGTTGGCTGCAATTTATTGTCTATCAGTGTTGTCCTGTGTGGCGGATCCGGATGTCGATGAAATAGGAACACCAGACGGAGAGTTGACAGTTAGATTCACCGTAAACATGCCCGGTGGAACACGTTCGATGGGAGATAGTCCCGACAGGGAATATATGATAGAGACTCTTGATGTGCTGGCATTCGTAGAGAATAGTAGCGGCGATTTTGTCTATACCTATGCAGCAACGAACATTACGCAGACTCCCGGTAGCGGTACTAATATCACTGTGACAGTACGGGTCAGAGAATACATCCAACGCCAGCAATTTATGGTGTTGGTTAATGCTTCCGACGAATTAGCCGCTGTGGGGCCCATTCAGGGTAAGAAATTGATAGATGTTGCAAATATGATTATCTGTGATGCAGGCAGTGGCGAATGGCCGGCTGACAATAACGGTTCGGGTGATATGAAAGCACTGCCTATGTATGGCAAAACCGTGCCTCATGCAATTACTATCTCAACCGGTTCTATCGGTACTTATGCGCTTATCCGCATGGTTTCGCGTATTGATGTGACACTGGCGGCGGCAGTGAACAATTTCCAACTGGTAGATGCTTCGCTGTTCAATTATAAGAAAGCGGGGTACGTGAGCTATGAACGGAGTAACTTGGATGATACAGCGTCTCCTTACCCGGTGGCTACCACTCCGGCGGTTCCTGCATCGGGCGATCATTCAGGTGATCCGATTCAGGAACCTTCGGTATACTTCGACGCAGACTATGCAAATGATGCTAGAGGAGAAATTCTTCGCTCTATATACACCTATGAAAGCCCTGCTATTACTACGGATGCGGATAAACTGAACGGTACGGCATTGGTGATTGGAGGCTATTACGGAGGTGACAATAGTAAGCTGGTTTACTACCGTGTGGATATCAAGACCACTGATGATACTTCGGGCCGCATATCCAGCGGTCTGCTGCGTAATCATCACTATAAGGTACAGATACAAAGTGTGTCGGATAAAGGTTATTCTACGGCTATCGAAGCCTATAAGGGAGCCAAGGCGATTGACTTCGCAGTGAAGGTGATTCCTTGGGGTGAAGAGATGGCGGTGCCGTTGCCTTATACAGTGAAACGCCCTGCTAACTGTTATTTGATTTCTCCGGATGACGGTTCGTTCAATATCCCCGTTTTTGGGCAGATAGATCGTGCAAAAGCCGATGGAGGTTTGTCGGGTATTTGGGCTGACAACAATACGAAGCTCGCTGCGGAGGTGCTGTGGTCGGAGCGAGAGGCAGTGGAGGACATTGTGGCTAATTTGAGCATCTATAGAGATCCGGTGGACATCACCAAGTCTCTGCTTACCGTCACACCGGGTGAAGCTATCGGCAATACTGTGGTGTGTGTGTACAACGACCTGAATGAAAATGGTGTGCGCGATGCGGGTGAGGATATCCTCTGGAGTTGGCACATCTGGTCGTGTGCCGTGAGCGATTTCCCGAAAGAGTTTTCCGGAAATCGGTGGATGGATCGTGACCTGGGGGCGCTGCGCCAAGGCTCGTGGGAGCATACACCGAACTCGGTAACTGAGGCGCAAAATTCAATCGACCCCGTGAAGGGACTGTACTACCAATACGGGCGCAAAGATCCGTTGCCTGTGTCCGGTAATGGACGTCCTATACAGTCGGGCACGGTTGTATATCAGGACATCACCGGAACTAATACTGTGGAGGCTTCGGTGAAGCAACCGGCTGCCCGTTTCACCAGTTGGACGGGAAACGTTTCCACATGGTCTACTACCAAGAGCGTTTACGACCCTTGCCCGGATGGATGGAGGGTCCCTTCGGAGGTAGAATGGAGTACTGTCAGTCTGTGGAGTACCAATAGTGCTTACTCATGGTCGTACACTACAGCGGGTATGATTGCACTGTATAGAAATGTGGGAGGGAGAGTATGGAACACTATCCTCAATACTACCAAGAGCGTATTGCATTTGGATGCTAGCATGGGACCGAGGATTGAGAGCAGCGATTTCAGTAACTACACCAATGGTGGTTTTCATACCGTACGTTGCATCCGTGACGCTGCGGCACAGCCGGGTGGAGTGTCTCCGACACTCACGACCGATTATGACAGAGGAAAGATTATCTCTGCTGACGGAAGTACATATATCCTCAACATCTCCTCCAATACTGCTTGGGAGGCTTCTGTACGCCGTGGTACCGATGTGTTTACCTCGGGTGGTATAGTGGGCGAACCCTTGCTCGATAGAAACAGAGGTCTTAACGGTGATGTACCGTGGAGCTACATTCCCGGTTCAGGGAACGGCACGCTGACTCTTGTCACGAACGATTATACGGGTAGTAGCTATGCCGACGGTGAATTGGAGATTGTCTTCCGCGATAAGGATACCGGAGTAATCCTCAATCGGGTTCCCATCAAGGTTATCACTGGTATAGTGCTCAGAAGTAACCGTCTGGTGGCTTCTGTTGATGCTGCCACGGGAACGATGAACTGGGCACAAGCTATGGGGATCGAACTCCAATACAACAGTACGAAATTCTGGGTACCGGGAGAAGGAACAAGGCCGGTGGACTACCCGCTTGGAATGAACATAATTTCCGGATGCGCCGGTTATAGCGAACCGGGATATCCCGCAGGAGGCTGGCGTTTGCCAACGATGAGCGAGCTTAACGAAATGTATGGCAAGAAGGACAAGATTGCTGGCTTGAATACTACTGCTGGAGGTGATTATTGGAGTTGTGAAGAGGGTGGCAGCGGAGCAAGTACTAAAAATTTCTATAGCAATTCTCATGGAAGTACAGCTAAGACGTATAGCAGGCGTGTACGCTGTGTCAGAAGTCTGAATGCCATAGGCAGATGAATTTCGTTTATGGTAAAGAGATGATAAGGTAAAGACAAAAAAAAGAAGATATGAGTAGATTGTTAACACATAAAGGGCGGCTTGCCTGTGGGGTAGCGATGCTTCTGACAGTGAGTTTGTGCAGCTGCATTGCCGAACACGAATTTGTTCCGGAGACCGGAGGAGACCGTGAGGCGGCATTCATCCTCAATGTGCCGGGCATGAATGTACCTCTGACCCGTGCTCTCGATCCTGCAAAGGAGCAGGAAGTGACCGAGATAGACGTGGTAATATTCAATGCCGTTGATCGCACGTTAGCCGAATACCACCGCGTGGCTGCTATAGACCTTACCCCCGTCACAGGTGGTGATGGGTGGCAGTGCAAGATACACAACATAGAAACCAGTACGAATATTACCGCTGCTGTTATAGCCAATGCTTCGCTGGAGGTTTCGGAGGCATTGGCAGCAGTAACCCAAAATGGTACTTATTTGGGTGCTGACAAAGCTGGTTTTCTGGATGCATTGGAAGTAGCGGTTGGCACCAAGTGGAATACCACAGGCACAGGGTACTGGAAAATACCCATGTATGGGGAAGCTCGTATTGCAGGTAGTATTTATTCGGGTACGTTACACGAAGTGAATCTAACCCGAATGCTGGCCAAGGTGGACATAGTAAACACCGTTGCTCCAGCAGGCATACCTGTTGCAGGCAATTTCAAACTCACGGCTGTCCATGTGGTGAATTACAACACCCGAGGTAGAATAGCTCCTACATGGGATACGCAAGGAGACATTCAGCTTGGTGCTACGATCCCCAATTTGCCTTCCTACACCGGCAAGTGTGTATGGATGGATGGTAACGAGCTAACTTATACTACATCAAGCAGTACAGCTCCGATTGAGAATGAGATATATCTTTTCGAAGCTGCCGCCATGTCGGAGAATACAACGACTCCGAACGGTTTGAGACTGGTATTTGAAGGTGAGTTTACCTCTGTGGATGGGACGGAACACTATTACTACCCAGTTGATTTCACCGCACCTTATGACACGCAGACCGGCAAAGCTTATTACATTCCCGTACTGCGTAACAATCGCTACTTGTTCACTATTACTGAGGCCTCGGGGCGAGGCTATGACAGTTTGGGGGAGGCAGCGATGGCACTGGGAGTAATGTCGAATCTGCGGACCCGTGTTCTTGTGGTAGACGAAAGCGGCATCCGCAACATTGTCTGGAACGGCGGATATTTTTTAGGACTTGCAGATAATGAGGTGATTCTTGGTGAATCTTTGGCGGGAAGTACGGTTAACGTGAAGTGTACGACCAATTATGCCGACGGTTGGATGGTAGATCGAATTGAATATCAGGGTATGCAAACAAATTGGCTGAAAGTTGATAAGTCTGGCAGTTCTAGTGATATGCATTCTGACCTTGAATTAACACCACTTGTAGTAAATGGCAGCGGCACCGAGCGTACGGCCATCGTCTACATAAAAGCGGGACGGCTTACGAACAAACTTACTGTGACGCAGCAGGCATCCGAAGGACTGTTCGTGGGGCGCTTTGGAGGCCAATTGAAGCCTGACGCCAACGGCGTCTGGCAATATGAGAAGATGCTTTATGTACAGAATAGCAATGAGGGAAGCTTGGTTCGTTGGAAAACAACCAATACAGCAACAGTGAATGTAGCAAGTGACTGGGACGGCAGGCAAAATACTTGGTCGATGACGAGTAATCTTACTTTGAGAGATGAACATCCTGTCGCTAAACTTTGCTATGACAAGAACTATATGCCTACAAACATAAATGAACTTAATTGGTTTCTGCCCTCACAGAAACAGCTGATGGCTGTTTGGATTTCACGTAACGGTTTAAATATAGTGGCTTATCCTATTGACCATAAAGTTTATTGGAGCTCAACGGAGTATGATATAACCCATCCTTGGGGGGTAAACATGTTCTCCGGCGGCACGAGTACTGACATGGATAAGCGCTCCACAAGTCCGGTGGTGCGGTGCGTCATGGAATATTAGATATTAACGATTTGATTCTATAAAGAAGATGAAACAGATTTTAATCATATTGTTTATAAGTACACTTCTCCCGGCAAGACTGCAGGCGCAGAGGGCATATAAGGAAGGGACAAAAATAATTTTCGACCTGACTGTTGCAGCGGGGATGCCTGCCGGTGCAGTAACTAATGTAAAAAAATATACAGGTACTTTTACTCCCAGGCAAGATGAGCTAGGACCCAATAATGACGAAAGTAGTTCGATTAATGCTACTGTTTATCATAAACTGGAGATAGCCCCAAGAGATGTTAACACATTAGGAAACCTGGACAATACGGGTACCTTGACCATGCCGTGGGTTGATGCATTCAATACGTGTAAAAGTTTAACTTATGACGGTGGCGGTTGGCGTCTACCTACGCAACGTGAACTTATGCTGATGTTCATGTTTTTGCCGGCATTCAATACTTTCTTGAATGATGGCAGTATATACAACGGAACACCCTTTGCTGATGTCAACTATTGGAGCTCGACGGAGTACCGTAACGATAAACTTAGGTCATGGTTTGTCAACTTCTCCAGAGGTAACACCAATTCGGTCATCAAGACGGACTATAATATGCAGCGGGTGAGATGTGTCAGAGAGGTGATGGTCACTCCGTAGCAGCCAAGGATATGTGGTGGTAGTTGCGAGCATCATAACGGGAATCCTTGGTACTGCAGACAGACTATGAATAAAGAATAAAAAATGAAAGAGAGATATGATACGTGGATTTATGAAACATAGAGGGCAGTTGGTTTGTGAGGCGCTGGCGGTGATGCTGTTATCGGTGGCGCTGGACGGCTGTATAGCTGAAAGATATGATACCCCTGGGGGAGTTGACGGCAAACTAATCAAGTTTACCCCCGCAGTAGTTGCTTCGAAGGGAACTAGTGGCACACGCGCTGTTGGAGGACATCCTATTGAGAGTGGCTCCAATATTCCCGTGGATGGCTCGTTCGGTACATATGCTTACAGTAAGATCACTCCAATAAGTAGTATAGTTAGCTACGATGCACTTCAGAATATGAAAGTTACGTCGGACGGAACGGATTTTACTTATAGCCCTGTGGCCAAGTGGCCGGTGGAAAGGGAGGCAGAACTGGCATTCTATGGCTACTACCCCTGGCAGAGCCAGTCTGCCCCCCCAGCGCCTGGCGATCCGGTGATCGGCATAATGATGGGAGCGCAGACACCTTCGATGACAATAGCTTATGTTACTCCCACTAATCCTTCGAAACAAGTGGATTTGATGTATGCCTATACCGGCATGACTACCGGTTACGACCCTGTGGAGATGAACTTCGGGCACGCCCTGACGCGCGTGAATTTTAAGGCACAAGTCAAGGAATATGCACAGCCGGTGGTCATAACCTCTATCAGCATCACAGATGTGCGCACCCGTGGTAACCTTATTGTTGTGGATGAGAATACTCCTTTGTGGAGTAACCTGTCTAGCGAAGCTACTATATCGCAAACAGCCTTAAACGGACTCACGGGAATTCAACTTACTAGTTTATCTGCTCCTATGACTGCTTCCGGCGGAGATATGCTGCTCATACCACAGTCGGTTCAGGGATTCGAAGTGAAGGTGGAAGCTACATTGAACGGAACGCCGTTTGACGACTCTTTTACTTTCTCGCTGGCTGGCACACCCGATTGGGAGATGAATAAAATAGTGACTTATGAAATTACCATATCCGGCAGTGGTATGACCCTTGACGCAAGGGTGAATAATTGGAACCAGCGGGAGGTAACGGTCATTCAGGACGGTCAGTGGTGGATGACGATGAATAGAGACGAATTTGAAATAGAACGTAGGGGGGCGATTGTAAATTTCACTTTCCAGACGAACTACCCGGAGCAGGTGTATGCAAGCATCCCGACGGCTCCGGTTGATTATAGCGGTTGGCTGGATATAATAGCAACCGCAGGTAGCTCTCAGAGCGGGTATACTTCTATGGTTCAGGTCAAACAGTCAACCGAATCTAATCCCCGCACAGGTGAGGTACATATTGTTGCAGGGAATATGACCAAGGTGATCAAGATAACCCAAAGGGGGGAATATTATCCTCCGAAGCACAGTGGTTGGGCAGGCTCCAATATTTATTGGGATGGTAGCAAGCTGACTTTTGATGATGTAAATGTAAGGACGCACGAAAAATATCAGGGTGTTTACTTTCAATGGGGTAGTTTGTGGGGGCTTGCACCGAATGGGAGTGATCAAACTATATGGGGAACAAGCCACACCGTTTATCTATTGAACAATGATGGTACGTACAGGGCAGATGTGGGCGGTCATGTATGGGGTGGCATTCCCCGTGTAGGAGACGCCGAAGCAATCACCGGCAATCCTCCTTCAGGCAAGGAAGACAAGGATCGTAATTATCTTTACGAGATAACGGATGGCTCTACTGGTAAGGGTGACATATGCAGGTACCTGACCGAACAGGCAGGCGGATTGATTCATGGGCGGAAGTGGCGCATGCCTACCCGGAGGGAATTTGAGGAGTGCTATAATTCCATGCACTCAGGAAATTCGAATGTTGCTGTTTCGTCTGATGGTGCCGGGAAACAAAGTATGACCGCAGGCCGCACCATGGATGGTAAAGTTTTCTTCCCCGCTTCGGGATATCGCAAGGAGGGTGACGGGCTGTTGCGCTATGTTGATAGCCGCGGCTATTACTGGTCGGGCACGTCAAACAGAATCAGGGATGATTCGAATTACATCTATGGCGGAAACTGGGACTTCTGGGGCAATTATATGGGGCTGGATAGTGGTAGTTTACGTTCGTATGGCTATAGCGTGAGATGTGTTGCTGAATAAAGAAAAAATAATAAAATAACAATTATGGCTTCTATATCAGACATATTAAAGCGTGAAGAGCTCCAAAATCCTCGTATCTACCTTCACAAAGTGGGCATTTTTTGGAAGGCCTATCAATATTCGGCTTACCAGGTTGTACAGAGGCAGGTGAATGTTAAACCCAAGAAGAAGTTTATAAAGACTGTTTCTTGTGAAATTGTATCACTGGGATTTCCTGATATAACTCTTGAACGTGTATTCAAGAAGCAGGAGATAGAAATAGTCAATGAAAAATTGATCGGTATACCCTGTGGCGAATTGGACAAGAAAGCGTATATAGAGTGGTTTGATAACATCCCACAAGTGGGACGCCTAGTGGACAGTTGGTTGGCTGAACCGAATGAGCTAAGAATTCGGACGATCAATAAGGAAGAGAATGTACTGAGAAGAATAAAAGAATTTCCTGTGGAAGAAGTAACGCCTGAAGCGTGTGTTAACTTCATAACATCAATCTATAAAGAATTGATTGGGTAAATGATGTAAATGAAGGAATAGGGGAGATAAATAAACGTAAGCAACTGTGCTGTATAGTGTATGATGAAATTTATAAGGAAATATGACTGGGCCAAAATTAGCGGCATATTGAGTTTGCTTGCTGTTGATGGCTTTATCGTTTTGGGTCTTGTAGCTTTCTGTACGAATGTAACGAGTAAGATGGACCTTGATGAACAGACGAAAGAGACTGCTGATTCTCGCAAGCTAAGCTTTGTGCTGCCTACTATCCCGGAAACGATAACGGATGTACCCGGACGTGCTTCGTATCTGGCTCTCCACTGGTGGAATAAATTCGATTTTACGGATACGCTCTGTTTGCATCTTCCTGAGGTGACGGAGCAGGCTTTCGTTGATTTTATAGATATCCTTCCCTCGGTGGATGAGAATACTGCTGTCAGGGCATTGAATACGTTGCTGACCCTTGCCCGTCTTGAAGAGAGCGGACGTGTTTACCGTTATTTCCTGACTATGAGTGAGAATTATCTTTATGATCCCAACTCTCCTTTGCGTAATGAGGAATTGTATTCTTTGGTTCTTGATTATGTGCTTCGTAACACTAATGATGGTGATCCTGAACGTATACGTCCTCTGTATCAGCTGGGGGAGGTCAAGAAGAACCGTCCGGGATCTATAGCTTCGGATTTTTTGTATATGTTACATGACGGTCGTAAAGGGTGGTTACATGGTTTGCAGTCTGAATACACGCTATTGTATTTTTATGATCCTGATTGTCCTGACTGTAGGCACACAAAGAGGATGCTTGGTGAACTGCCTTCTGTTGCGGGACTTGTGGAAAGCGGTAGAATGCAGATTCTTGCCTTTTATCCTGACGGTGATGCTGATGCGTGGGAGTCCTGCCGGGATGTTTTACCCGCTGGTTGGCTCAATACTTGTGACGGTACCGAGGAGCTGGTTGTGAAAGATAAGCTGTACGCTATCCGCGCTATTCCTTCTCTTTATCTGCTTGACGGTGAGAAGCGTGTGATCCTGAAGGATGCGGACTATAATAAACTGGATGCGTGGCTGAATGAATATCTGCCTGCTTCCTAATAAACTTAAAAACGAATGAAAAGAATGGGAGATGATCCGGATACTGCGTGGACTTTCAATGAGAAGTTTGGCAGAAAAGTGATGTTACTATATCATAAACTTAAGAATGGGTGTTCGAATGAACTGTCCGGTAGTGACAATTACCGGTTGTTCTTTCTTCTTAAAGGAGCTGTCCGTTTGAAGGTAGGAAATGATGGTGAATATTTGCTTGGTAATGGGGAGTTTACCTTGCTACCCCCGGGATGTTCGATTACATGCTTTGCACTCTCAGGCTCGGGATATGTGGTTATTAACTGTAACCGTATAAAGGTCGATAGCAATGTCTCTTACTTGGATGAATTGAAGAAGGAGGGGGATAAGGAAATAACTCCTTGCCGTCAGTTACCTATCCGTGGTCGTTTCATGAAGGTGCTTACAGATTTTGAGTATTACCCTGTTTCGGAGAGTATGTATCCGTCTTTATATGATATCCTGTTTATCTACATGCGGATATTGTACAGTAAGGAAGAGCTGCTGTCGTTTCTGCATCCTGTGTTGTTTGATAGTAGAGGCAAGAGGCGGGAATAGAAGGGAATAAATCTGTTATTGAAAATAAAGTGGCGGTCGATCTGCGGGGCTTTATTGGTGGCTGGCTATTCGGAGGATGAACACTGTTTTACAAGAAAAAAAATTATATTAGATATCTCCATGATGCGTTATTGAAAGATTAATGTCTGGGGCGAACCATACATCAGTTATACTTGTTTCTACAATATACCAATTGTACATTTTCGTAGCAGAGATAAGGATATTTATGATGCTTTGTAACAACTGTTACAAATTCTATCTTAGAATAGCCTTAATTTTGCATCAATCAATTAAAAAAACAAGTGAGATATGAAAACTAATACAACATTTGCATATGCAACAGTATTTAATATTGCTGGAGAGATAGATTATGCCAGCGGTGGAATAGTAAGTAAACAGATAAGCAAAAATCAGGCGGGAAATGTTACTTTATTCTCATTCGATAAAGAACAAGGGCTAAGTGAACATACAGCACCTTATGATGCTATGGTACAGGTTCTTGATGGAGAAGTTGAAATACATGTCGGAGGTAACCCTCACAGATTGAAAGCAGGTGAGATGATCATTATGCCGGCTAATGTTCCCCACGCATTATATGCGGTTGAACGTTTCAAAATGTTATTAACTATGATAAAAGGAGGAAGCAATGAGTGAACTGATTAATAATTCGGAAAAGAGGAAGGATTTGCTCAAGCATCTGATCCTTCAATTACATAGTGGTGAAGCACCGGAACAAGTAAAAGAACGCTTGATTCAATTACTAAATTCCATTCCGTACAACGAGGTGGTGGAAGTGGAACAGCAGCTTATAGCAGAGGGGCTACCCGAAGAGGAGGTCTTGCGATTTTGTGACATACACACTGCCGTGCTTGATGGGAGTATAGATACTTCTACCGCTAAATCTGTTCCTAACGGACATCCGGTTGATACTTTCAAACAAGAGAACAGAGCCCTGGAAGAACGCATCAAGCGGATTGAACTAATTTTTCAAAAACTGGGCATCGCGACGGAAGAAGAAACGAATAATTATTTATTGCAACTGCAATACCTCTTCAATGAACTTTCTGATGTTGATAAACATTACTTGCGAAAAGAGTATCTGCTGTTTCCCTTTTTGGAGAAAGCGGGCATTACGGGACCTCCCAAAGTGATGTGGGGCAAACATGATGAAACCCGGGAGTTACTAAAAGCAGCACGCGAAGCGTTGATCCATGCTAAAGGTGCTACAAAAGAAGAACTTGCCACTGTGATTTCTTTGGTGTTGCACCCAGCTCTCGAAGCAATCGAAGGCATGGTGATGAAGGAGGAAGAAATATTGTTGCCAATGGCACTTGATACATTGACAGAGGAAGATTGGTATCAGATTTATGTCGAGACGTCGGTTTACGGCTTTTGTCTTATTGATCCACAGGAGGAATGGAAACCGGAAAGTACGGTTTCAAAAGAACCGGTTTTCTTACCCGGTAATGCGATCCGGCTCTCTTCAGGGAGTTTTGATATGAATGAACTTGAGGCATTGTTCGTCACTCTTCCAATAGATATTACTTTTGTGGATGGAAACGATAAGGTGAAGTTCTTTTCGCATAGCCCAAAACGGGTTTTTGAACGTAATCGTTCTATTCTCGGACGTGATGTACGTCTGTGCCATCCACCGCAAAGCGTTCATATTGTAGAACAGATTATCAACGACTTTAAGAGTGGCAAAGAAAACAAGGCGGCTTTTTGGATATCAAACTTCAAAGGACGTTTTGTTTATATAGAATATACTGCACTTAGGGGGAAAGACGATGAATATCTTGGGATAATTGAGGTGACACAGGATATCACTGATTTTCGGAAATTGGAAGGTGATCAACGTTTACTTTCTTATTCGTCAAAATCGTGAATTATGGAGATAAACTTACAAACCAAGGTTGTTGAACTTCTTGAAGCGTATCCCCAACTAGAGGAACAACTACTGAACTTGTCACCAACATTTGCTAAACTGAAAAATCCTATTTTACGCCGAACGGTTGCTAAAGTGACATCGCTGCAACAGGCTGCAAAAATAGCAGGGATTTCACCTGCACGGATGGTTCAGGCTTTACGAAAAGCTGTGGGGTTATCATCGGGTGAAATGATGGAGATTGAAGAACCACTTAATGAGAATATGGATATTACTCCCGGATGGTTTGACGAAAGTAAGATAACAATTCGTTATGATGCGTGTCCCACGATAGATATGGGTGCAAGTCCAATGGCGGAGATTATTCGCTTATCCAAAGTGCTTAAGGAGGGTGAAATCATGGAACTTACTGCACCGTTTGAGCCGGTTCCTATCATGGAACAACTTAAATCGAAGGGGTATGAAACATGGTATAATGGGAGTAAGTGCTATTTTATAAAAAATGGGTAATATAAAATAATAGTAATTGAAATCGGGGAGGGTGGTGGAATGTCTGAAAGAGTTTTCTTCGCTATCTTCCCTTTTTTTCTTGTTAGCTGCTTCAGGGGACATCAGTAGTACATTTGCATGGCTTATAGAATGGAAAAGACAGAACTTACATGAGGCTCTGTCCTGATTTCCATTTTAATATTAAATACAAAATTTATTAAATGATGAGAAGAATATTTATACCTTTTTCAAAGGTAAGAAAAAAACATTTTAGCACTATATGATTGTTCGTTAGTTGTGTTTCTTTAACTACTGTTTACTTGTTTGTTATTCATTTGAAAATGCCATTCGGTTCTTCTGCATACTCGGCTCATCTTAATCATGTTTTTTCTAAGTATTCAATATTAAGCCTGTAACAAATGATAATAATGTCATCTAAACAATAAAAAGATTGTTTTAAAAAAAATGCTGTAGCCTTAATAGTAATAGAAATGTTGTATATTTGCAGTATAAAGCAATAATTATTTTCGTAATGATCAGATATAATCATCATAGTCAATTTGATCCTAATAGTATAGATGTTAGGTTACAGCATTTCAGATTGGGGCAAATACTCAATATGATACATGATCATAAGATTGACTTATTTCTTGATGAAAGACCTCCGCTCATAAAAAGATCCTGGTCAAGAAAGCAAGAAAGTCTGTTTATTGAATCATTGCTTCTAAAATTACCTACCCAGATATTCTACTTTGATGGCAACGATGTTCCTTGGAAAGTAATTGATGGTTTTCATAGATTATCGGTTATATACGAGTTTGTGAATAATGCTTTCCGTCTGGAATATTTAGAATATCTTTCTGATCAGTGCTCTAACAGGTGTTTTAAAGATTTACCCGGTTATTTACAAGCACGTTTTCTAGAGACGGAAATAGTATCTTATGTAATTAACCCCGGTACACCTTCTCATATCCGGTATAATATTTTTCACCGAATAAATGAGACGGGCGAACGTTTATCAAATCAAGATATCCGGTGTCTTTTTTTTAATAGAAGATCAGTGTCTTTTATAATACGATTGTCTGAATTGCCGTTGTTTGTGGAGTTCAGTGCGAATAGGATTTTTCATGGAAAGTTGGAGGATCTTGAGTACGCTACGCACTTTGTTGCCTTCAGTAGTTGTTATGATAGCAATATGAAAAGCGTTGAAGAAGCGTTGATTCGCGCAATGACTTTTTTGGAAGATATTAGTGATTTTAAATATCAACGTATAGAGAAACAATTTGAAGAAACATTGAATCGTGCCATCCGATTATTTGATGAGTATCTTTTTAGAAAACCGCAGAAGGGTGTATTGTATATAAAATGGAGCAAAATGTGGAATAAAGATATTTATGATATGTGTATGTGTTGTCTGGCTGAGCTTAATGACCATGATTTTCAGAATTTACTTTCTAAAAAGGTGCGCTTTTTAGAAGAATTCATTGAAATTTATTCTAATAGCTCTTCTAAAATAGGTTTTCCTTATTTCTCTACTTTCAGGAATTTATTAAGTAAATATGCATTTCAATGATTAAGAAACTGACATTAAAAAACTTCAAAGCATTTGAAGAAGAGGCTTTCAATATAGCTCCTCTGACCTTGATAACCGGTATCAATGGCATGGGGAAGTCCAGCATAATACAGTCTCTATTGCTTTTGAAAGATAACTATAACATTAAGAACCTTACTACCGGTAATCCCATTTCACTAACTGGAGATTTAGTGGATTTAGAGACCGCTGAAAGCTTATGTTACTTTAAGGCCAACGATAGGAAAGTATCAATAGATATAGTAGATGAAAATTCCTCGGAAGGCAATAAACTGAATGATTATTGTTGGGAGTTGGACGCATCCATAGCTAATGCGATAGAATTGCCATTTTCATTTTCCAGTACCGGAGATTTGGAAGATTTATCGTTATTCCGTCCAAGCTTTATTTTTTTAAGTGCTGAGAGGTTAGGACCAAGGGGCGAATATGAGAAAAAATATAAACGTAATTTTAATACCAGATTAGGCGTTCAAGGTGAGTTAACTCCTGCATATTTAAACAATGCTGCCAATGCCAACCAAAAAATAGGGTTGCCGGGCATGAAGAACAGCAAACTTCCCCAAGGAGCCGACCAGCTGACTGAAAATGTAAATGCATGGATGTCGCAGATAATGGCATTGCCAATGAAAACCATATCCAACAGTATCAGTGATTCTAAGTTCAAACTGGAATATAAGTTTGAAGGAAGTATGGGAAAGAATTTTTCTGCATTGCAAGTTGGTTTTGGAATGACATTTGTACTTCCTATTGTAGTTGCATTGCTGCAAGCACAAAAGGGGGATCTTATCATTGTAGAGAATCCTGAAGCACATCTTCATCCGGCAGCGCAAGTAGAGATAGGTATGATGATAGCACAAGCGGTTGAGAATGGGGTACAAGTTATTGTAGAGTCTCATAGCGACCATATTCTTAATAGCCTGCGTCTTGCGCGGAAGAAAGGCATCCTTGGAGAAAAGGATATCAATCTTATATTTGTCCAACATGATATTTCTTCCGGAACAAATATAACTTTCACTGATGAAATACAAATCAAAGATAACGGAAAACTGACCAAACGCCCGGAATATTTCTTCGATACATGGGATGATATTCTCATTAAATTGATTGACTGATGAATGCATATTTTAATGAATTGTCATTTACGCCATATTCTGATCGTGAGGAAGTCAAAAAGGGGTTGACAGCTTTTATCGAGTGTTTGAAATCCTTGGATGAATTTGGAATTAAAAATATCAAGCGAAGTAATCAGATTGATAACAAGTGCTTATTAGGTAGGGAGACTTATCTGAGGATGCTGAATGACAAAGGTATTGTTGATGATGACATGAAGAGTGTTCTCATTAACCGGATGGAAACGCTGGAACCGGATGATGAGCTTGTTGACAAGTATCTTGTTCTTTATATGGGGCATGAATCTTTGGAGTGTAAAGGATTGGGATGGGCCTCCGAAGAACTGGAGAACACGGTTGCATTAAGTCTTCATCCTGAAAAGTGGGAAAGGACCAAATATAATGTGAAACTTACCCGGTTAGATGATGAATACGTAGAATATGAAACTGCTACTGCATGCAAACATATAGCTTCTCTTAGTCATACAGAAGTACATCGGAATTTTCTTACTTCTCTAAGAAGCCTACCAAGGTCAGGTAAAATTCTTGTGGCTATACTTGACGAGCATTTTCCAAATCTGATATTTTCTAAAACAGCCCATGCCCAGATGAAAGGAATAAAAGATGAGGATACTATATCACAAATCTATTATCGCCTTGGAGAGTTACAACGCATTGCCAAGGTGTTTGACAGGACTTGTTCCAAGTTTGATTTTAATTGTTTGGCGTCTCCTGAATCCGATACGAGATTGAATAACCTAGAAAATGAATTGACTTTCAGTTTTGAGGAGGGAGTAAGGTTTCTGTGTTCATGGCACTTGCGCTATACGCCCGGTGCCGGCAGGATACACTTTTACCATGATCCTGCCAATAGGAAGGTATATGTTGGATATGTCGGAACAAAAATACCAGATTGAAAGTTATGGTCGCTTGACTTATAATAACTCTAAAGTATTATCTCCCATCTGCTCATTTTAGGGGCTATCTTTACATCCGGTTGTATTTTTGTACATTTTTCTTCTATTCTTATATATTTGGTAAGAATGGTAGCGCCTCTATTGTGTTACTTCACCAAAAAGTTTGTTAGGAAGAACATTCAATTTTAGCCCGAATAGCTTAAATCAAATGTTTTTCAGAAAGAAGAAGTTGTGTCTGTTCTTCTAAATTTAAACAAAACCTATATTCTGTTAGTAATCAGGTAAATTTAGAACATGTGTATCTAAAAAGTATTTATAGTGCAGTAAATTAATTAGTTATAAATCGCATGAGAAAGTGTTGAAGTAGCTAAAATAAGCTTTTGAGAAAGTTTTGATGTAGTCTGTTCTTCTTTCAATAATATGTCAATTTATAATTTTGCCCCGATGATGACAATCAAATCATCTTTAATATTAATTAAATTAATGTACTATGAGAAAAAAGATTTTTTCTTGGAAGCTGATGCAGTTACTATCTTTCTGCTGTATGCTTTTCCTCTCTGACTTAGGGGCATTTGCCCAAAACGGCGTCACCGTAAGGGGGCAAGTGGTGGATGCTGAAATGAACGAACCGCTGATTGGTGTATCTATACAAGAGAAAGGCACATCAAATGGGGTAATTACAGATATGGACGGTAACTTCGTATTAAATGTTGGCACAGGATCCATGATTGTATTTTCTTATATAGGATACAAAACACTGGAAATGAAATCGGGAGATGTAAAGGGAGTAATTAAATTGGCAGAGGACTCCAAAGCGCTACAAGAAGTAGTAGTTGTGGGATACGGTGTACAGAAGAAAGTAAACTTGTCGGGTTCTGTTTCGGCTATTGATGGGGATAGGATTGCCGCCAAACCTTCGAGTAATGCTCTGGCTGCTTTACAAGGAGAATTACCCGGTGTAACTGTATTGCGCAGCAGCGGTCAACCAGGCAGTGAAACATCCGGTATGCGTATCCGTGGTTTCTCTTCTGTCAACTCTACTTCTACGTTGGTCCTGATCGATGGTGTGGAGGGGGATATGGCATTAATCAATCCTAATGATATTGAATCCATTTCTGTATTAAAGGACGCTGCTTCTTGTGCTATTTATGGTGCCCGTGCTGCCGCAGGTGTTGTACTTGTTACCACGAAAAGCGGAGCGGAAGGCAAACCCCGCATCAGTTATAATGGTTACTTTGGTTTCAATACTCCGGGAAATATGCCTGAACGTCTTCCCGCCTGGGAGGAACAATTCTTTATTGATCAAAGTCGTGTACCTACGACCGGAAATACGGAATGGACAGCAGAAAAAGCGTCGTGGGTAGGTAATCCGAACTTTAATACACGTCCGCTTTCCAACGGACGTTGGGACTTTTTTGAGGCTACAAACTGGGTAGCGGAAGGTACGAAAAAGTACACGACACAACAAAACCACTCTGTATCGGTAAGTGGCGGCAGCAAGGGTATGAACTATATGCTTTCAGCCAACTATTATACAAAGAACGGTTTGCTGAAATATGGTACGGATAAAAATGACCGTTATAACTTGCTTGCCAAAATAAATACTACTATCAATAAATATGTAGATTTAGGATTGAATATACAATATCAATCCAATACAGTGGAACAACCTTCGGCGGGCTCTACGACTCTGTTCAGTCAACTGTATTCCGGACGTGGACGCCAGCCTATCTATAATCCTGAAGGTGATGAAAGCGGGAATATTTATAATGGGGACTTACAAGTAAACCCTATCGACATTATGAAAAATGGTGGTACTAAGAGTACTAAATACGAAGCTTTTACCGGTAAAGCCAACCTAACCATTAAAGACATCGTAAAAGGACTACGTATTAACCTGAGCGCATCGCGTAAAGCGGATTATTATATGGAAAACACAAATAGAAGAACCTTGTCATGGAAAGACCGCTCTGGCAAGAACGTACGCTTTGATTACAATAATCCCAATTCGCTGTTCAAGAGAAAAAATTCTGCCTATCACGACTTGGTAGAAGCTACGGTGAACTATACATTCAGCCTGCAGGATACACATAATTTCAATATTTTAGGAGGTAGTTCATATGAGCGCTATTATAAAGATGAAATTGACGCTAATGCCAAGAATATGAACTCGAATGACTTCTTCTCTTTCAATTACTACGACTCTTCTATTAATACAAATACGGAAATCGGTGATAATATTGAGCCGTGGAAGATGATGTCTTATTTCGGACGCATCAACTATAACTTTAAAGAACGCTACTTGCTGGAGGCTAACGTACGATATGACGGTAGTTCTCGACTGGCACCCGACAAACGTTGGAAGGCATTTCCTTCTTTTTCTGCCGCATGGCGTTTAAGCGAGGAAAGCTGGTTTGATGTAAACTGGATTAGCCAACTAAAGGTTCGTGCTTCATGGGGACAGCTAGGTAATGGGGCCGTTTTGGGATTGTACGACTATATTCCACTGATTCTTGATTCTCAATCGGGTATGCCTGCCAGCTATTTAGGAGAAAAGTGGTACTATCAGGCAGACCTTGCTTCCAAAGACAAGTCGTGGGAGGTTATCGAGACAACTAACATTGGTGTCGATTTTGGTTTCCTGAATAACCGGCTGACCGGTAGCTTTGAATACTATTGGAAGTACAATAACGACATGCTTTCGTCTCTTCAACTTCCGCATCAGATAGGTATTAATGTCCCTAAGATGAATATTGGAAAATTAAAGACCTGGGGATGGGATTTCAACATCAGCTGGAAAGATCAGATTAAGGATGTTAGTTATCAGGTTAGTTTTAATTTGTCCGACAGTGATAACAAATTGGTGGAGTATGACGGTGCAAGCAATATTAATGCAGGTGCAGTCAGCTTGTTGGAAGGTTATGCTATGAACTCTCTTTGGGGGTACAAGACTGATGGTTTCTGGAGCAGCCGTGAGGAATATCTGAAGTATAAAGAAGAACATCCGGGATACAAGTCTTTCAATGATGGTAATGTGTCGGGTGGTGATGTAAAGTATGTAGCGCAAGGAAATCCTGACCATGAAATAGGAGTAGGGGGAGCTACCCCTGAAGATCCGGGTGACTTGGTGTATCTCGGTAACTCTAACGGACGCTATCTTTATGGAATTAATCTGGCTGTCCAATGGAAAGGCTTTGATATTTCGGTTATGTTCCAAGGTGTAGCTAAACGTAAGGTGATGGTTAACCCTGAAGCATTCGCTCCTCTTTATCAAGATCATATGATGCCATGGACCATTCATCGTGACTATTGGACGGAGGATAATCCGAATGCTTACTGGCCGCGCATTTATCAATACAAAGGAAATGACTTCAATTTCAAGACTTCAGATAGGTGGTTGCAGAATGGCGCTTATATTCGCCTGAAAAACCTGACGGTGGGCTATACCATTCCGGTGCCCAAGAAATTCTTGGATCATGTAAGAGTGTATGTGACCGGTGAAGACCTTTGGGAATATAGTAAGATGCTTTCTGTATTTGACCCTGAAATCGGTAACAATGCAAATCGATCCATTTATCCGTTCTTCCGCACCTGGACAGTTGGCTTAAATGTTACATTCTAAACCTAAAAAGAGATTATCATGAAATATATATATGCAATATTAGTAACTGCTCTATTCGTAGCAAGCTGTTCGCTGGATATAGAGCCCGAAACAAAACTGGCTGATACCAATTTCTGGAAGTCGGAGGCCGACTTACGTAGTGCCTGTAACAGGTTATATATTGATTTACCCGGCTTTTCGCACGATAAGCGTTCGAATGAGCTGGTGGGACCCAATCAAGATGGAGTGTCCAGTGGAAACCGAAGTGTACCTGGAACATCGAACGATTGGACGTATCCCTATAACCGTATTGGGGTATGTAATAATATCATAATGAAAGGAGAAAATGCTACCATAGCTCAAGAAGCCAAGGATCGTTGGCTAGCCGAAGCATATTTCTTTCGTGCTTACCACTACTTTGATCTGGTAAGAAAATATGGTGATGTGCCTTTGATTCTTAAGGTATTCGATAGTACAAGTGATCCGGATGTAAAGCGTGGGCGTGATCCACGTGAGGATGTAATTCAACAATGTTATGCCGACCTTGAATTTGCTGTGGCCCACTTGCCCAAAATAGACAAACTTACCGGTGCAGATTGGGGGCGTGTTTCGCAGTCTGCCGCTTTAGGTATGTTAGTGCGGATAGGTCTGTATGAGGGTACACACAAAAAATACCATCAGACAGCCGGTGGTGACTATAAAGAACATTTGAAAGAGGCGATTGATGCAGCCGAAACTATGATTTATACAGAGAAAAAACACTCACTCTATCCAGACTTTACAACGCTTTTCCTCTTTGACGGTGAAGGAGAGGGTAATAAAGAAAGTGTGTTCGTTAAAATCTATGGACCGAATGGCGCTGGTATCATTACTCACCGTAACTCCCGTGAATTGGAAAATTCAGCAGCTGTAACCCGTAGTATGGTAGATGAATTCCTTTATATTGACGGACTCCCACGTGAGAAATCGGCATGGGTATTACGACCTGAAGTTAAATATAGCGATATTATAGAAAATCGCGACCCGCGTCTTGCAATGACTCTCTATTCAGTTGGCGAGCAGGCATACAAGGGACCTTACACGCCTTTTAATACTGTAGACCAGCAGCATGGCTATGGTTATCCCATCAAAAAAGGGTTTATTCAAAGTGAATGGTCAACCAACGGAAAAGAAACTTTAGACAAAATGATTATTCGTTATGCTGAGGTCCTGATTTCTTATGCTGAAGCCCTATATGAATATAGTGGGGGAATTAGTGATGAGAAACTGGAGGAAACAATCAATACTGTACGGCGTCGCGCTGGTTTTGATGTGGCTTTGACGAACAATTTTGTACAAGCAAACGGATTGGATATGCTGAATGAAATCCGCCGTGAACGGATGGTAGAGTTTATTGATGAGAATTTGCATTATGATGATATCATACGCTGGAAGACAGCCGAGAAGGTATTGCCGAACGCGGTGCTTGGTTTACTTTACAATGCTGATGAAACAAATGTATCTGAAAATGAACTTGGAGGACGGATGACAGATGCCAATGGATTCTATAAGGGAGAGAAACTGTATGATGAGGGTAATATCTTTGTTATTGAAGAATCAGGCTCACGTAGCTTTGATCCAACCAGAGATTACCTCTATCCGGTTCCAACTTATGAAATCAGTACTTCCGGCGGAAACATCAAACAGAATCCGAATTGGGGAAATGCTAATAATTAATGATATAAACAAAGAAAGATTATGAAACAATTAATGATAATATTAACACTGGTTGTTACCTGTGGCTTATTCATAGCTTGTGGTGATGATGATTGGGGTAACGACAATCCGGCAATGGAACATATTTATTACTATGGTTTGGGTAATGTAAATTATCCTGGTGGAAATGAACTACAGTATGATGTGGCCCAAGGAGGGACAGTAGAGGTACCTACTTATTTTTTCAGTGTGTACAAACGTTCGTATAGTCCGGAGGTTAAATACTATACATCATCGGTTCCAAATGCGGATCCGCAACTGGTTTGCGGGACAGACTATCAAGTCGTAGATCAGAATGGAAATGTACTGTCTCCCGATAGCGATGGTGGCTACAATATGACATGGCCTAATGCATTAAAAGGGAGTCAGAACGTTTATATAAAAGCCTTGAATGGACAAAAGGGGAAGTTGCGTGTGTTGACTTTTGATCCCAGCAAGAAAATAGTCTCTACGGATGTAATTAGTACTATTATAGCGAAAACCAATCAATATGAGGTGCGTGCATTCAGCGAGAATTATTACGTAACGGTTAATGTAAAATAAATATCATACATAGAAGATCTCAATAAAATAAGGAAAAGATTGTTTTTGTAGGTGTGAAGCGGTGGGAGTTTGAAAAGTGAGAGGCTCCTGCCGCTTCTTTAGTTTTTAAAGATGGTGTATGCAGCTATTTGTTAAAAGCTACATTCTGGTACATCAAAAAAAACTATAGTTTTACGTTGTCAATGCTAAAAAAGTACAATAGTTATCTTCAAAATTCAAGCTATATCGCTCTTCTACACGTTTAATTTCGTCGTATATATCTTCCAATATGTCTTCCAGAGAATTAAAAATAGTAATGTATATTTTTTCACAGAGTCCATAATCGTTCGTTTCTGCAACTATTTTTATTATATGTTCCGAGCCTGGCCTGGATACACCGCAACAAGTACGATTGCATAAAACAGCTTTGGAGGGAACGAAGTTGTATAGAATAAAAATGTCGTCCTGTTCTTCTAATATATTCATAACACGGCTTAAGGTTAATGGTGTGTTAAGATGGTATTCATACTCTTCTCTAATATCAAGAATCTCCTTTTTAATAATGTTTTCTGCATCGAAGAATTCCGACATCGTCTGTTTTGCTAAATTTTCGAACTTAAATCGTTTTAATGTCATAATATGGTTTTTAATTAATTAATTAAGAGGATTTTGCGGCGTCTTTTAATGCTTTTTCTAATATAGTTATAGTGCATTTTCAGAAGCTGAAAATTCTCTTTTTTACTGATATTGTATTTTTAATAGTGAGAATTGAGGGTAGAAATGACCTCTTTAATTACAGTATCGATCCTTTCATTTTCTCAAGTGGCTTAGCAAATAAACCGTTGATTTCATAGCATTTTTATTAAGGTTAGCTTTATATTGTTTGGCTTGAAAAAGTGTTGTTATAGGGAATAAACCACAATTTCTTATTTTAAATTTAATGTATGAAAAGTAATCGTTTATTTTTACGAAGAAGAACACGTGGACTGTTATTCGCTACGTTATTATTTCTTTTAAGTAGCTGTACCATAGGGTATCACGAAGACGAATCTTTTGAGTCGGATGTGAAAAATGCT
>OMDF01000164.1_pt1 | contig 42215 bp, 35 predicted proteins | sample 1673631 | NCBI WGS metagenome assembly OMDF01 (sample SAMEA103958117, study PRJEB25191) | human gut metagenome | biome: human-associated habitat [ENVO:00009003]; feature: intestine environment [ENVO:2100002]; material: feces | place: Germany | collected 2013/2015 | reverse complement strand
TATAACCGTAGCCATAATGCTCTCTGAGCGTGTATTTTTCTTTGTTGTCGATATACTCTGTAATAAATATAACCTCTGTGATTCGTCCTCTGATTCTTGTATATTCGACATTTTCACCAGGATAAAACTCAATAATCGGATATTCCTCGTCTATGCTTTCATCAAAGGTAATCTTGAAAGCACCGTCACCAACAACAAGCATATCTTTGATACATTTATGCAAGAGCTTATCGCCCTTATTGGCTTTATATGTATTATCCCACATTTCCTTTTGAGTGTCGTTATTGATAAAATCAACACCATTAAAATCATTGATGATAATATTCGACAGTGTATCAACTATCAATTTTGGCAAACCTGTATGTATCTTGCGAATTTCCATTCCCTTGGTGCAGCTTGCTTTCCAAAATACTGTTGGTGATACATCAAGCTGATTATAGAGCTGTGATAACTCATAGCTATTGCCTCGATACCATATGCGATTTTTAGCAGCATTGGCGTAATAATCAAGGTTTTGTTGTATCGTAATCGTGCTTTGCTGAGGCGGTTCTATCCTCAAAAAACTTCTCAACTTATCTCTCACGGTGTTAATCAGCCCCATTTATCTCACTTCCTATCTTTTTCTTATACGGCAGCCAAGCGTACTGCACGCTATTTATCATATGGTCGTTTTTATCTTCGGGAGTATTGTCCTTATCCTCCTGCCAGCTATAAATCTCAAGTTCGTTTATATAGTTTTTACAGTGTTCAAGCACAAAGAAACAGTTCTCAGCGAACCAACCGAGCTGTAAATTGATACGGTCAATAATTGTTGTTTTCTTCCATGCATTAGTAAATGTGTATATACAGCCGTGCGACCTTTTGTACTTGTTAAGCTCTGTTATGGTGGCTTGGTCTGCATTGTCGATAAATGCATTTCGAGCAAGTCCCCATTCTTTTGAATTTCGGTCGAGAAAATCAATAAAATTCTTGACCGTATCGCTCGGAGCAATCGGTGTTTGAAGTTCGGCATTATTATATACTCGCTCATCAAGCAACACGCAAACACCATTCTTCGTAACGCCTATAAAGCTCATTGCGATAGTGTCAGGGGATTTTTGTGAATACGCTGTATCAAGCCCTGCGGAATACTGCGTGAAGGCTTGTTGCTTTGCCCATTTCTTTGATTTAATGTGCCTTTGCCTATCAAAATTGCTGAATACAAGTCCTGTCGCTCTGCCTCTCAAGCCAAGAATTTTATTTTTATAAAGCTTTGTGCCTCGGGGAACATTACATTTTATTTGTTCGATTTTTTCAGTACTTAAACCGTAATTATGCTCAAAAGAAAAGAACCAATGCACCCAGCCTGGCTTTGGTTCTTCATTAAGCATATTTAAAATTTCATTCGGGGTTTCATTCTTCCATTCTGGCAATGGTCGAGAACAATTAATATACTCTCTGTAAATAGGTAAATTGGGGTCATCAGGATTAAGTGTTGCCATAAGATAATCACAACGCATTGATGCCTCACGAACATACTCCATATCTGCTATATTTATCTCATCTATGTACAAACAACCATATTGACCACCAAGAGCTTTTTTCCAGCGTGCTTTATTATCATATCCAAGAACATAAATAATTTTGTCACCTTTGCTTGTATGTAGCACAATATGAGGCAAACTATATTGACCCTTACCGTTTGCATTGTAATCGGTTAATGCTCCGAAATCATCGATTATACCTAAATCCTTATTTATAATATTCTTTTCGATTGTGCCTAAATCAAGTCCCGATAATATATGAATTTTCTTTTCTGATTCAGCACATTTGAGTATAAACTTAAAAATTCCAACTGTTGTTTTTCCTGCGGCGGTAGTTAAGTCCCTTCAAGGAATTCAACAGGCGCTTTACACTTTAAAAAAGCTTTGTATTTTGGCGATAGTATTAAATTACTCAAAGGATAATCACCTACCTATCATCTGTTAATTGCTTTACAAGCTCATCAAGTTTTGAGGTTTCAGCTTTTAAAGAACCATCAACTTCAACTTTGTCTTTAAACATTCCAAGATGTTTGCCAAGAAGCTCAAGAGCTTTCAGCTTATCGTTTAAACGAACTTCACGCTCACAGCTTGAACCGTTTTCGCTTTCTGACATTTTTACTTTAACTGCTTGAATACAAGCTGCATCATCTTCGGAAATATCTTGACGCACAGAGGCGTTACTTGTCTGTATTACATTTTGAGGATTTACAAAAGCAATGCGAGCAAGCTCCTGGATAACTCTATCTTGACTAATTCCTGTCCGCTTAGAGCGTTCAGCAATAGCTTTGCTTATCTCTTCTGAAACTGAACTTTTCTGAACCAATTTATACCCTTCCTGTTCAGCTGTTTTGGGAGAATACCCAGCTCGAATCGCTGCTTGAGTGGCATTAAGGTCAATCAGATATTCTTCCACAAATCTTTTTTGTTTGGCTGTTAATGCCACTTTTATCACCTCTTTTCTTGTTTAAAAAGAAATGCACCCTAATGGGTGCATTAAAACTATTTCCTAATTATTTTTTTAATATCGTCAACATTAAGAATATAATCAAACTCTACTGAATTATCATCTTTAAAAATATCATTAAAAATGGAAAGCATTCTACGATATTCAGCTATTTTATTACAATGACTATTTAATTCATAATCTTTAAACTCCTCGTACAAATTTAAATTTTCTATTATATGTTTTGTGTAAATATAATAGTCTGTTTCTTCATTTAAATCGAAACCTTTAAATTTAATATCATTTTCTTTAATTTCTTCTTTTGATTCAATAGTATCATAAGAAACTTTTAAAATTCTAAACATACTTAGAATTTCATGCACTTCATCTGCTACTTCATCTGTTGTAGATTCTATAAAATCAAACAAGCTTTCAATATCTTTTGGGCTACCATACTCAAGAATCGCTTGATTTTTTCTATAGTAATCAGTATCATCTGGATTTAAACACTTTAGTATTTCATATTGATTAAATAATACTAATCTTTCTTTTTTACTAACTTCCATGAGCTACACTCTCCTTTATTATTTTATTTAAATTTTATATTAGGTACAAATATAATTAAGTGTATTATTGAATTCATCTAAAATTCAACTGAAATCGACATATTCTTACAACACAAAGAGCCACCTAAAGCTGGGTGGCTCTCTATGCAAATAACTCAGGAGGTACAAAAAATGCCTCGTATGTGGGTCAGATAACGCTCTGACGGGCGGCTCATTGTTACTGAGCGTGTATTTGTATGAACAACATATAGAAAGAAGAGCAAGTTGTTGGCGGTGGAGTGCTTAGCATAGTAGCTTCACACTCTCGTCCGCCCTCATCTCACAATACCATTTTAGCACTTATCGAAGGGGCATTAAAGGACATTTCGGGACATTTTAGGACATCTTATGCATTTCTTTAAATTTTTCAAGCGCAAGTCTATGTAATCTATGGGTTTGTTTTACGCTATAATGCGTGTTCTCGGCAATTTTCTCAAATGACAATCCATTGATGTAGTAGTCTGTTAGTATGCTTGCATATCTATTATCAGCAAGACAGGATATTTTTTCTCTCACCTCAAACTTCAAATTAACAAAAGTATCAATCTCATCATTTATCAAGCGTTGCATATCAATTATCTTTTCTATCATCTTCTGACTGGTGTCACTTGATTGTGATGTTTTAATTTTTTCACACGGTATAGGTGATTTTAAACTTTCAATATCATTTTTTAGACCCTTAAGTTCTCTAATTTTTGAATTTATTACCATATTCATATCTTTTACTTGTAGTAAATATTCCTTCGCCGTCACTCCTATTCCTCCTTTAATTCCAGATACTTATTCAAGTACCAAATTGCTTTTTTAATATCCTCATCGGCATTTTTGTTTTTGTGCCTGTAAAGATACTTGAAAGCGTTGCAGATACAGAAGTTCTGCACTGCCTCTATGCCCTGCGTTTCAAGCATTACATCTATGCACTCAAACTTGCCTGTTTCGTAATGCATAGGGTGATTTACATTATCGTTGTTATTCAATGCTATTCCTCCTGACTTTCAAAGAGCTTGCCCAACTACTTCAATATTCATTTTGCACTGCCCATATAATTTTTTAGTATGCTTAAAAGCTCTTAAAGCTTTATTCATATTTGATTTTTCCTGACGCAGATTTTGCTTTAGTTCTGTAAGTTTGTTTTGTCTTATCTGAAATCCGTTCGTTTGCCTTCCAGATTCTATAATTTCACTTAAATCGGTTACATTCTGATGATGTTTAAAATAATCGCTTGAATACTGCTCAGTTTGTGATTTAAGCTCTGGTAATTGTAGCTGAAGAAAGTCTGAAATTTGTTTAACTAAATTTTGCGAACAATTTGAAGCATTTACAAGCTTCAGAAACTTCTTCATTTTCGCTTTGGTGCAAGGAAAGAATCTGTCCATCGCAATAATCATACTTCCGTGTGTGTCATTATGCCAATCAAGTTTTAAAGTCTCCATTTTTAACCTCCTTAATCTTTGCTTTCAATGCCGACAGCAAAGCCTCCTGTGTACCACTTTTTTCTTTCAGCGCATTCATAACAAGCTCGTCTGTACTGTCATCAACAACCAGATGGTGTATTATCACCTTATCTTTTTGACCTTGCCTATAAAGTCTTGCGTTCGCCTGCTGATAAAGTTCTAAACTCCAGTTAAGCCCAAACCAAACTATGTGATTTCCACCAGCTTGAAGATTAAGACCATAAGCTGCACTTGCTGGGTGGGCAAGCAGTATGTTAAGTTCTTTGTTATTCCATTTGTCTATATCCTTTGGCGATTTTAGTTCTCCAACTGTCAACTTCGTTTTAGCAAGTGCAATCTTTAGTCTATCAAGGTCATGCTTAAAATTATAAAATACAAGCATTGGCTGGCCTTGCGCTGCTTCTACAAGTTCCATAAAGGCCTCTATTTTGCAATTATGAATTTCGATAACACTGCTCTCTCCATAAACAGCTCCATTGCACATTTGCAGAAGTTTATTCGATAAAACTGCAGCCGTTCCCGCATCAAGATTGTCTTCATCAATCTGAAGGAACATCTCTTTTTCAAATTTGTCATACATTTTTCGTGCTTTGCTGTCAAGCTCCACAGGTACAACCACATCTGTTCTATCTGGCAGCTTTATGTAGTCTTCTGCTTTCATTGAAATGCAGATGTCTGATATTCTCTGCCTGATTTCTTCGGTGGCTTCCTGCTTCTCTTCAAAAGTTGAAAAATTTCCTCCATGTGTATTCTGAATGAAGTACGCCTGCCTGTACGCAGTAATCGTTTTACCTAATCTTTCTCCGCCGTCAAGCAGGTAAACCTGCGCCCATAAATCCATCATACCGTTTGGTGCCGGGGTTCCTGTTAAGCCTACAAACTTTTTGATGTGAGGTCTGACCCATGTCAGGCACTTAAATCTCTTTGCTTTATTACTCTTAAAGCTTGAAAGTTCATCGACTACAACCATATCGAATTTCCAATCATTTCTGTAATGGTCAACCAGCCAAGGAACATTTTCACGGTTTATCACATAAACATCTGCCGGAGTATTTACAGCCCTGATTCGTTTTGATTCTGTCCCGAGAATTTTTGAAATTCTTAGGTGCTTTAAGTGGTCCCATTTTTCTGCTTCTTTACTCCAGGTTGCTTCTGCAACTTTTTTCGGTGCAATAACAAGACATCTTTGAATCTCAAACCTGTTGTATTTCAAATCGTTTACTGCTGTAAGAGTTATTACTGTTTTACCCAAGCCCATATCAAGAAATAAGCCTACTGCCTTATCATTGATTATTCGTTGTATACAATAACTTTGATATTCATGCGGTTTGTATTTCATTTTTCAGCTCTCCAATCAGCGCATTCACCTTGGCTTTTGTATCTACATCGGCATAAACAGTAAAACCTAATGCTCTTAAAATATTCTGCTGCCGTCCCTGCATTGGTGTACTGTGCTTACCTTCGGACTTTAACTCAATAAAAACAACTCTGCCGCCGGGCAAGCAAACCAGCCTATCGGGTACGCCTGTGTTTCCGGGTGATACAAACTTATATGCTCTTCCGCCGATTTTACGAACCTCATCTCTGAGATATTTTTCTGTTGTCTTTTCACTTTCCACTGATTTTACCTCCTTAATTTTTTTTCATTCGTTACATTTTACAGCTTTCCCCTATTATATATACGCGTATAGGCGTGTAGGCGTATGTATACTCTCTAATCTCTCTATTTCTTATTTTATATATAATAAATGTAACAATGTATATAAAAGAGAAAAAATATAGATTTTATGCAGGTTTTGGGTGTTACATTCGCTTGTTACATTCTGTTACATTCCAAAAAAATGTAACAAGCCGAATTTTCGATATTTTAGAATGTAACGACAGAATGTAACGAGAATAGATAGCCTCTTTGGAGACCATAATCAGCTCCAAATCTCAATGGCTTATCCGCCTTTTTCAGCCCGTTTATTGACGAGAGGATATCGTTAATCTCTCTTGTATCAGACTTGCGCAGCTGTTTAACATCACCGCCAAGCGCCTCGCACCACACTTCGAGGGCACAAATTTTATCACGAGGTACGAGTCCTTCTGCTTCATCAGTTCTTCCAAATTCATTTGCCCAAAATGCTCTACGCTGGAGTAAGCTGCGCTTATTCCAGTCAGAAGGCACTTTTCTTGACACAAACTCTTTTATGATTCCTTCCCTTGCACTTACTTCCATATGAGCCTCTTGTTCCTTAACTGCATAATCCTTGACCACACCATCAAGATACAATTTTTCGCCTAACTTCCAATAAACAACGGCTTCTGCCCATAATTGAGGTACAAGCGGCTCAAGCTCTGTAAATACAGACTTAGTCGGTTTATGCATATAGCAGTCTATAGGCCAAAATCGACGGTTTCCTGTTCTGTCACGAAGATAATCATTATCGTTAGTCGTACCGATAAAAACGCACCTACGAGGGAAACTGCTTGTCCTACGGCCAAACGGTTCTCTATAAATATCCTCTACCTTCGTAAGAAAACGCTTAACTGAATTAAGCTCAGATGTATTCATACCGGAAAGCTCACCTATTTCATTTATCCACACGCCTCTAAGCATTTCAGACGCCTCTTTCCCTTCGAATATATCAAGGCTTTCAGAATACCAGCCATTACCCATTATGCGTATAAGTGTACTTTTTCCTAAGCCCTGAGGGCCCCCGAGTATAGGCATCGTATCGTATTTACACCCGGGTACCATGGCTCTTGCAACCGCTGCGGCAAAAAATTTTCGTGTACAGGCTCTTACATATGGTGTATCTTCGGCACCAAGGAAATCAATAAAAAGCGTTTCAAGCCGCTTTGTTCCGTCCCATTCCAGACTGTCAAGAAAATCCTTAACCTCATTTATACTATTATTTTGAACAACCAATGACAAAGCATCATAGATTCTATCCTTGCCCGTAATGGTATATGTCTTTTCAAGATAGTGCCTAAGACCGGCGTCGTCTGTGTCGTTCCACCTGCGTTTAGTATCTTTGCTATCCCAAGGTAAAGAACCGTTAACCGTCACCAGCCCTGAAAATTCATCATAGAATATCTTTTTCTTTAACATCGGGTCGTTCTCAAGTATGATAAGAATATTATCGGTAGTCTTAATCGGCACACCGCTTTGCGGTGATATGCTTAACTTTGCCATCCAATCCCCATTGTCTTGAACAGGCTGGTTAAATTCAGAAGTTGCCTTGTCATATCTCTCTTTATTAAGAAGTGAGGATACAGCTGCATCAGATACTGCAAGCTTACACATTTCAACATAGCTGGGCAGTTTATTTGTTGGGGTTCCTTCTTTTGCTTCATCATCAAGTTCACCGAACTTATGAAGCCTTACAAGGTCAAAAGCATTGCACAAACGACCGCTTATCGGGTCTGTAGCGTGATGTGAATACAGGAAGCTGCCATCTTCGTAGACCACCGCACCGCCAGTTGTAGAACCCTCTGAGTATGTAAAACGGCTCTCATCATCACAAGGCAGATAAACTCCGGGCAAGAATTTATCTATCGCAGAATAAACATTGTATGTACGACAAAAAGCACCTACAACACCTTGCTTTTCTGTTGGCTCACCCTGTTTTTTGGCAAGTTTAAGTCTTGTTTGCGGTGCATTTGGCACTTCCGGCCATTCTGCGATATTTCTCCAATCACCATACATATCAAGCATACCGTCAGATGAGAGAAACGACTTATCCCCAAATTCACAGATATACTGACTGTCAGATGAAACAGACGGCCAATACATAAGCCTTGAAGCCTGAAATGTAGTAGGGTCGCAAAACTCTATGCCAATAAGCTGTGCAAGCTTTCTCGCAATAGGCTCGTATTCATCAGCGGTACAAGTTCTGTCAAGTGGAAATATTGCTCTTAATCTTGGCTTTGCTTCCTCATGCTTTCTGGTCGAGTAGACCGCATAACCACAGCCAAGAGCTGAAATCCGCTGAAGTACAGAAGTTGTTCCCCCTGCTGGAATATTATCAAGGTCAAGTGTGATTAAATCTCTGCCGACCACGCTGTCAGCTCTTCTGTTAGATGCCTTAAAAACACCACCGACAAAGCCCCCAACATCTTTTAATTCGTCTTGCTTAGCTTTGGGGAAAGAGAGATATTCACTTAATTTTTCCGTACTTCTTGTGGGGGTATGTAGTTTTTCAACAAATTCCGACCATAACAGTTTTTGAGGATTCCAAACTTTTGACTTTCTGCTCGCACCTGTTGTTATTGTAATCACTCTGTCATTAAACATATTTAGCTTCACCCCTAATCTTTCATATAATATTGCCCTTCAAATCCTGCGGCTTTAAGCGGTAAGCCCTCGGCCCACTCAATAGGCTCACCCATTAATTTACAAGCGCTTTCATGCGATATAGCCTCCATAGGGCAATCCATTACAACTTCATCATGTATGTGCATTACAACTTTTAGGCCTATATCATCAAGTCTTCTGAGCGTTATTGCAAGGCAGTCACGAGCGATTGCCTGAACGATATTTTCTGTTAGCTTGCCCCCATAGGTACTCTGCTCGGAAAAGCTTTTGCTTTGCTGACTTACGCCATAATAATGTAGCGCTTCTTTACCAAAATCGTTTTCAGCTAAGAACGGATGAGGGTAATATAACTTTCGCCCGCTTGGCAGTCTGACAGTGAAAAAATCAAGACCGTTTGCAATGTCATATTCTCTTGCAAATATAATTCCTTTATTTATTCCAACTGAATGACCTGTTCTCATAACTTCAAGAGCAGCGTTTTCACATGAATACCACAAGTCTTTTATTCTCGGATTTGATTTTCGCCAACGGGACACGATATCAGGTAATTCACTTTCAGTAAGTCCCATATTCAAAGCACCCATAGCTATAAGAGCACCCGCAGAACCCTGATAGCCGAGAGCAAGCTCCGCAACTTTTCCTTTAGCTCTGAGTGCGTATTCAGGATTTCCTTTTTTAATTTTTTCAATAGGAACTCCGAACATTGATGACGCCGACGCTTCGTAAATTTTTCCATGGGTGTTAAAAACATCAAGCCTCCACTGCTCACCCGCAAGCCATGCTATAACTCTTGCCTCAATGGCAGAGAAATCAGCAACAACAAACTTATTATTTTCCGATGGGATAAATGCGGTTCTGATAAGTTGTGAAAGCGTATCGGGAACATTACCATATAAAAGTTTTAAGGCTTCCACGTTTTTTTCTTTAACATATTTTCGGGCTATATCAAGAGTTTCAATATAGTTCCTTGGCAAATTTTGAACCTGAACAAATCTGCCAGCCCATCGGCCTGTACGGTTCGCTCCGTAAAACTGTAAAAGACCTCTTGCTCTGTCATCTTCACATATACACTGCCTCATCGTTTCGTACTTTGTGACCGATGACTTTCCAAGTTCCTGCCTAATTGCAAGAACTCTATTTACATTTTCTTGATTAATTGTTTTCTCCTTAAGTTCTTGAACATCGGCTTTACTAAGAGATGTAATGTCCTCACCGATTTCTTTTTCGAGCCAATTTTTTACTTGTGCTACAGATTTCGGATTTTCAATGCCTGTTAATCCAATAGCTTCATTCATAAGCTCATTGGTAATAACATCGTTGCAATATAAAGCACCGTCAATAAGTTCTGTATCAAGTCTTACTCCGTAGGCGTTCATTCTCATATCAAGCTGCCACTGTTTTTGAACATCATCCGGTACAGGAAAATTTGAAAGCTTATTAAGTATGGTATTCTCCGTTACAACATCCTGCATGCAATAAGTTTTAAAAATCTGCCATTTTTCAGGCTCATGGTATGACATATTTCGGATACGATTGCCGTTGCTCTTTGTAGGTTTACAGGGCTTACAAAAATAGTTTATTAAGGATTTACCTACTCCCATTTTTCGTTTATCCTGTGGCAGATTTAAAGCTCTGCCAAGTGCGTCAAGTCCTGCTGGGTAGCCTAAATACATACCGTGAAGCATTGTACACTGCCATTGTTTTAGCCATTCATCACGCCTATCCGGCTTAAGCATAAAGAATTTACTTAAGCAGTACCATTCGAACGCTGCATTATAGGCGTGCTTAACGACATTTTCATCAAATAAGGCACACAATATTGTGTTCGGAATTTTTTCACCTGACGATAAATTTCCAGCTGTCAGGTCTACAATTTTTACATCTTCATTATCGACTTTATACGCAAAAAGCAATATTTGAAAATCAGGGGACTGCACATATTTGTACAGCCCCGATTTTCTTATGTCGATGCTTGAATATGTTTCAATATCAATCGACAAATTTTTCATATTACATACCTAAGAAGCCGTAGCCATTACCCTGTTGCGGGTATGCCATCGGCTGTTGCATTTGCTGAGGATAAGTCGTCGGCTGAGCTTGTTGAGGGTAAGTTATTGACTGTACAGGTGCACCAAAATCTTGTTTTGCAGTTGTGCCACCACCAAGAGGCTCACCATCACGAAGCTTTTGCACATTACCAAGACCGCAGCCGATTCCTTTTCTTCCGTGGCTGTTATATGGATAGAACCTTATTGAAACTCTTCCATAGCAGCCACTATAAACGGCAGTTGGAGAAAGAATAGGCTGAACATTTTTATCCACAACCTCCGGCTTATTCTTTGAAGAAGCCGTAAATACCCAGTGACCTTTGCATTCGGGACCAAATTCTTCGCCATTCTGTCTTATTCCGTCACCGTCATGTACGGGCGTTGCAGGATTAGGCGGAAGTTGTATGCCGTTGTTTATAGCCTCCTGCATAGCTTGTTGTATAGCATTATCTATTACCTGCTTGGTCGCAACATCTGTTTTTGGTACAAGAATAGTGACCGAATATTTAGGGTCGCTACCATCTCTTGAAATCGGATTAAAAATATTAGCATAAGAAAGCCTTACTTCACCTGTTACTATTGTATCTGACATAATATAAATCTCCTTTTATTTAAAATCTTCTGTTGCAGTTGTATCCTGCACATATTCTGGGCGTTTATCACTCTCCGGAACGAGAGTAGGCTTACCTTTAGACTTTTGAAATAAGTCTGAAAAATCTCCAAAATATTCTTTACCTATGAGTTTTTCAAGCTGTGCTACTGAAAGTGTTTTTCTTTCATATGCAAGTGAAGAGGGGTAGCCGAGTGAACTAAGTCTATGTTCTATTTCTTCTGAATCTGATGACCAACTTCTTGAACCTCTGCCCTCAACTGCTTTCCAGCCATCAATTTTGTTACCGTTTAGTACCGCTTCAAGTGCATATTTTTCAAGGTCCTCAACCCATTTTTTTAGGTCTTGCGCTTGGCTCAATACTTGGCCAACCTCACTATCACTTAAAGTGGCCTCTCCTTCATTTGCGGTTGAGGCAGGCTTGGCGAACTCATATTGCGCAAGCTGTAAATTTTCTTCAGCTCGTTTTCTGCAAGGTGAAGCTATTTTGCAAAATTTACAATGTGCGCCTGACTTAAATTCGCCCTTACCGTCATAAGCAAGCTGTGCGATAGATTTAATGCTTTCGCCCCAGGAAAGCAAATCCTCAAGTGAAATCTTCCATTCCGATATATTATCAAGTCTTGGCTGGATAATTGAAAGGTATATCTGCTTTATGGGGTAGAACATTTGGTATAAATTAACGGCTCCAAGAGCATACAGCTTCATCTGTGGGTTGTCCTCTGCGGACACAGGTACGCCTTTACCGTATTTAAAGTCAATAATATGTAAATTCCCACCGCAAACTATAATACAATCAGATGTACCAAAACCATCTGGAACATAATTACTATAATCAACTTGCTTTTCAACAAACATACCCGGGCGTGAATCAAAACTTATTGCAAGTTTTTTCACATAGTTAACATAAACATCTGTATATGTATCCATCTCTGGCTGATAAAGTTCACTCTTTTTCAACTTATTAAGCTTTGTTGTAATCGTTCTCTTGGGTACAGGAGTCATAAAACCCGAAAGCTTAATCTCGCACATTTCATGTGCGAGGGTACCCTCTTTTGCATAAACGCTTTCTGTATCAGGCATATTTTCTGTAAGTCTTACAGAAGGTGGGCAGTTAAGCCACCTTGCCGCAGAACTTGCGGATAGAAGTGCATGTTTATCAGGCATTAAAGCACACCTCCGAGATTTCTGAGACCGTTAGCAAATTCACCATATCTTGCAGGTGGAATATCCATAAGTGTAGCAACACCAAAGCTTTGTACAAGTGCTTGTATCTGGGCGACCTTACCTGCGTCAAGAAGCGGTGCGATAGCTGTCTGTAGCTGCTCAATAGTGTAGTTTGGTACATTTGACGGCTGAACAGGAACGCTGTTTGGCACAGCTGTAGGAGCCGATGTAGGCACAGTAGTAGGTACTGGCATTGGCATCGGCATTGCTGTTGAAGCAACAGCATTTGTTGGAACAGTTTGCAATGGCATAACTGTTGAAGCAACAGGTGCAGTAGGAATGGCAGGGGATTCTTTCTTAGGTTCGAGCTTCATCGATGGCTCAGCAATATTCTTCTGAATAAGCTTTAAAACCTCCATAGCCCCCTCCGCTGTAATCTCGTTGAGTGTAAGATTTACTGTCATAATTAACATCCTTTCTAATATTTTTATTATGTATACAGTCCATATTTGGACAGTTACAATCGCATATATGCTCATCCGAGCAACTGTATTCAACAAACATAGACTATTCCTCTTCTATAGACACAAGAGCTTCGCCTTGAATTATCATTTGACTTGCAACAACTCTCATTGAAAGACCTGTTTTATCAGAAAGTTTTTGAAGAATAATCTCTGCTTCCGGTGAAATTCTTACAACGCCTGAAAGGCTGCCATAGCGCTTCGGTGCTTTCAAAATGATTCTGCCTTCTTCTTTCATCTTTCTACCTCCGTTTTCGTTATTCTATCGAATTTTTCATGAGATATATTCTCGCTGATTGTATCTCTGATGTTGTAAGACTGCGAAAACTCTCACCGTCTGCCGCTGTAATGACTACTGTGCCTCTTATATCACTACCGTAGTAATCGATGTTAGCTTTTTTGTCTTTAATTCTGCCTTCTTCATCGATTACTCCAATAAGTCCGTTGCCAAGATTAATGACTTCAATACAACCGCCAACAGCCTGTTGAAAAGCTTTGAGGGTATTCGGAATCTCGATTATTTGCGAAATCTCGCCTGGTTGTTGAATAACAATCTTGATTTTCTCCGCTTTGCGTGCTATACTCTTAACAGTAAATGTTTTTCTTTTTGTATCGTCCCCAGAGTTGCCGCTCTGGAGGCGATTTTTCTTTTGTACAAACATTTTTAATCCTCCTCAAATTTGTAATTGTGCGGTTTAAATCTTTCTATGTGCAAGCGATAATCTCGCTTTTGGTATATTTTGTTTGCAAGTATCTCAAAGTCGTAGCGATTTCTACAGATTTTATCTGCTTTTTCAGCGAGTTTATTCATACGCTTTTCGAGTTTTGCTGTCTTTCGCTTTGCAGATTTAGCTTTGCTCTTGCGACTGAGGTTCTTGCAAAAGTTTTTGAGTTTATCCATCTGTTTTCTCCTCTATAATATTTTCATCATTCAACTTATCAGCCATTTCTTGCTGTTCAACCTGTCGCTTGGCGGCTGCCATAGCAATATGAGCAAGTGTTGTATAAAAGCCTTTCGTCTTTTCGCAGTAAGGAAGCTTAAACCCTTCCATATCCTCAAGCACAACACCATCAGCCATTGTGTTCGTAAGATTAACCTTGTTACCGTATATAGTTATTCTTTCTGACATATAAAACACCTCCATTTATATTTTATGTCGCATTAGGTTGTACATTTCACTTAAAAAGCCTTTAATTTTTGAGTTCTCGTCTTCAAGTTGTTTTATTCTTGATTCAAGGCTTCTGAGCCAAAACCAATTTACCCACAGCGCCACAACATAGCCTATGTTAGAGATAAGGTTGAGTATCGGATTTATCATCAGTGGTTTTCATTCCTCTCATTCTTTTGACAAATCGTTTCGTTTAAAATTTTGCATATAGCATAAAACTCTTCAAAGGTTATATTGCCGTCTCGTAAATCCAACAGTACAATATACATCATACTTTTAAAGGCAATTTTCAATTTTTTCTTATTAAACTGAACCTTGTAGGTTTCTATTGCTTCAAGATACTTGTTCATTTTGGGTTACCTCCTCACTATGCTTAAAAGTATGAAAAATCTTAGAACAATCCTCACAAACTCCATTAGAGCCCTCAAAATCAAAACCGTTGTCAATCAAATCGGCTAAATCTCTTTCAACCTCTTTACCACAAAACAAGCATTTTGAATAGACTGTTGAATCCTCAAGTTCTACATTTATTGTTGAACCGTCCTCAAATTTTTTCTTTATGTAATACATAGTTTCCGCCTCCTTTATCATTGTGCATTATTTATGAAAAGCAGTCTGAATGTTTCTCTACCCTTCGGAGTAATAAGAGGCTGTGTGCCATTCCATTGAGTTTTGTCATTAAAGCACTCTTTGAGTTCAAACAAACCGCCGTCAATGTGCTTTGCATAAGGCATTAACTTGCCTTTTTTATCACGATATACATATTTATGCTCAAGCAAAAAACTGACAAATTTATTTTGCTTGATTTCAAGCTGTTTGGCTGTTTCTCTGATACCTGTAAGAAGATTTCTTTCAACAAGCTCATCAAAATAATCTGCTTTTGGTTTCATAATCTGATTATCAACTGAAAGCTCCGAAACTTTAATTTGTAGCTTTTTGAGATTTTCGTTAGCATACTTCAAAGCTCTTGCCATAACCGCCTCAGGCGTATTCCACTGTTCCTCAATGTTTATAAAATACTGTCGGAACATCTTACCTTTTTCAGAGCGTTGAAGCATACATATTTCTTTTGCCATAGGGATTGTGAGTTGGTGGTCTGTTCTTGGCTTACCTGCCTTGCCGTCAATCCTATCCGACAAAAATGTCGAATAGTCCTTATTGATTTCAAAACCATATTCACACATTCTTGGAAACCATTTATCGTATGGTGTCTGCACTTCTAAAGCCTTGTGCAAATCTCTGCCGAGTACTGTCGGCTGTTCGCTGTCATAACTAATTTTGATAATTTCGTTCATTTGCTATACTCCTTTTTAATAAACATTTGTGTATTCATACAAATAGTTGTGTTTGTTCTTTACTTTAATCACTATATGTAGTATAATAAATATATAATATTAAAGAAAGAAGGTGCTACAATGTCAAACACAAAACAAACTTCAAAGTCTGTTGCAAGCAAAGCTTCTAAAATTCTCAAAGATGACCGTTATAGTAAAACATCTAAGAGTGTTGCAGGAAGTGCCTTATCACAGACAAAATCTACTGGTAAAAAACATAAATAATTTACCTAATGAGCAGAGTGTTACAGCACTCTGCTCATACTTTTTTAAGCAAAAAAACTGTATTTACATCTAAGCCTTTAAGTATACTTGAAATTTGCTGAATTTCAGATAGAGTCCACTGTGTTACTCCATTCATCTTCTGTGAAATTGTTTTATCATTTAAGCCTAACTTTTCAGATAGTTTCTTTTGAGATAAACCGTTTGAACGAATAGCTTCCCTTAGCAAATCCGCTCTAAAATTCAATTTACAAGTTTCCAGTTCCACTATTTCACCCCCTCTCCATTCATCAAAAGCCGTTATGAGCTAAGCTGTCACTTGTTCATCTTTGGCGAAAAGATATTCTACTCGAAAACCAATAAAATATGAATTTCTGATTTTAAGAGCTTCAGGTACTGTGAACTCTGATTCTCCTGAAAGTTTGTTTCTTACTGTTGCTTCAGAACACCCTAACAGTTTTTGAATATCATATCTCGACACTCCATACCTAGCCATTTCGGCAAGCAAATTTTTCATAATATAACACCTCCTTATATTTATTGCCGACTTCCGCAATCGGTAATTGTATTATATATCTGACTTCCGCAAAAGTCAATAGCTTTTTAGAAAAAAATTGCTGAAATCGGAAATTTTTTATTGACATCGAAAATAAAATGTAATATTATAAATTCAGAGGTGAAAAAAATGTGGCTAGACAGATTAAAAGAAATGAAAAAGCAATCCAAAAAAACTTCTAAAGAAATTTCTGAATGCACAGGTATACCTAAAAGTACTATTGATAAGTTATTTGCTGGACAAACGAAAGAACCTTTTTTATCAAGCGTAAGATTAATTGTTCATTGTTTAGGATATACATTAGATGATTTGGATGATGAAACAGAATATTATAATAATCCCCAAATTACTATTACAAGCACTGATAAGAGCGACAATGATAAACAAAAGTTATTACATAATTACGAAAGTCTTAATAACACTGGAAAAAATAAGTTATTAGAATATTCAGACGACTTAGTAGCAAGTGGCAAGTATTCAGACACCGTTACTATAGCCGAGGTAGCAAGAACTAATGACAACAGAAAGTCTTTAACTGAAAGACAAGTTACGGCAAAAGAATTAGAAATATTCGATATTGCTCCTCAGAGCGACGAAGAGCTTTAAATAATAAATAAAAAAATCCCTCATAGGACATAATATCCTATGAGGTGATAAGCTTGGATTATGGAAAATATAAAGATGCACGAAATGCGTCTTGGCAATGTATTTTAGATTTTAACATTAACAAGTTACCTGTTATGGTAACTGATATTATTAAAAAATCCGAAAGCATAAGATTATTTAAAGAAAGTGATGTTCATATGCTTGAAAACAGTGAAAGCGGTAAAACAATACTTCATAATGGCTTTTTTGAAATTGTCTATCGTGATACAGAACCATCATATCGTTGCCGATTTACAATATCGCACGAACTCGGTCACATCTTTTTAGGACACTTGTTGATAAACACTCCAGTTTACAGAACATTTGCCGTAAGAGATGATTTAGAGAGTTCAGCGAATGTATTTGCCAGAGATTTATTAGCTCCTGCGTGTGTATTACACGAGTTACACGCAACAACCGCCGAAGAGATAGCTAAGATATGCAATATATCTATGCAAGCGGCTAAAAATCGTGCAGAGCGTATGCAAGTACTTGAAGCAAGAAATAAGTATTATCTTCACCCACTTGAAAGGCAAGTGCGACAACAATTCGAGCAATTCATAGAAGAATATCGCTCAAAAATGTAATCAATAAAAAACCGCTCCCACCGACGGCAATCGGCGAGAGCGGAAACCATTACAACGGGTGCAATGATACATTTCAAATGCAAAAATATTGTATCATACCCTTGTAAATTTTTCAAGTGAAGTTTACAAGGGATTTTTGCACCCTTTTTTAGAATATAAATATTAAAAAAGGAGTGTTTTTATGAAAAAAGTTGCGTGTTATGTAAGAGTTTCAACAGAAAATCAGATTGAAAATTATAGCATTGATGAGCAAACAGAACGCCTTGAAGCATACTGCAAAGCAAAGGATTATGCGATATATAAAATATATACCGACGGAGGATATAGTGGGGGCAATATGAATCGCCCTGCTCTCAACGCAATGCTTGCAGATATTGAGCATAAGCTGTTTGATACAATAATAGTTTATAAGCTCGATAGACTTAGCAGAAGTCAAAAAGATACACTAATGCTTATAGAAGATTACTTTCTTGCAAATAACATTGACTTCGTTTCCGTATCAGAAAACTTCGATACTTCTACCCCATTTGGTCGTGCAATGATAGGCATACTTTCGGTATTCGCACAGCTTGAAAAGGACCAGATAACCGAACGGTTCACGATGGGGCGTATCGGCAGAAGTAAATCGGGACTTTTTCACGGCGGTGGCAATGCTCCAAAAGGATATAACTACATAAATGGTCATCTTGAAATCAATACCGTTGAAGCAGAACAGGTAAAGGAAATCTTTTCACTATTTCTATCGGGAAAAAGTGTTAACGCCATAAGCAAAATTATGACCAAGAAATATAATGATAATCTTTGGAAAAACGCTTTACAAATCACTAATTGCATACGCAACAGCATTTATATAGGCAAGGTTAAATTTAAGGGTGTAGAGTATGACGGCGAACATCAGCCAATAATTTCAGAAGATGACTTTCGCAGAGCAAATGAGCTTTTAAAATCTGATGACCGTATAAAATTTCCTGCACAAAAAACTCCGTTTCGTGCAGGATTTTTATTATCAAGTCTTGTATACTGTAAAAATTGCGGTGCAAGATATAGTGCTTGCCATGGGTATTACAAATGTTATTCACGCTCTAAATCGACAGCAAAATTTGTTAAAGACCCAAGCTGTAAAAATAAAAACTGGAAAATAGATGAGCTTGACGCACTTGTTATTTCCGAAATACATAAAATAGCTATTGATGATGAATATAAGAAACTATTTAAAAAAGAAGAAAAAACAGACGATACAAAAAGCATCAAAGCCGAAATATCAAAGATTGATTTCCAAATAAATCGCTTATTAGACCTTTATCAAATATCAGATATACCTATAGATACTATCAAAAGCAAAATAACTGTATTAACAAATAAGAAAGATGAATTAAATGAACTTTTAAATAAAAACAGAAGAGCAGATAATTATAAAGCATTTCAAGCTGCACTCAACAGATTTGAAGCCTTAGATGATACATCAGGCATTGACGAGCGAAGATTGCTCATATCAACGCTAATCGAACGCATAACTATTGATGAGGAATCTGTAAATATAACTTGGAGAATTGAAAGCAAAATTGTATAGTCTATGTTAATGGGATTTGGGTGTAATGCTTGTGGTGTCACTGGTTGTCGAATTATCGAATCTCCAAGGGAACGAATTATAGCTACCGTAACAAATAATTTTGTTCCCTGTAACGGAAGATTTCCAACTTTAATTGCAATAATAACTATGTTTTTCGCCACAGGGATTTCATTACCATTTCGTTCGCTTGTTTCGGCGGGCTTATTATTGACGGTAATAGTTTTTGGAGTGGTAGTCACACTCTTAGTCTCAAAGCTTCTCTCGGCAACACTTCTAAAAGGCTTGCCTTCATCATTCACGCTTGAACTTCCGCCATACCGCAGACCTCAAATTTGTAAAACAATAGTGCGTTCTTTGCTCGACAGAACCATTTTTGTACTTTTAAGAGCAATGTGTGTAGCCGCTCCCGCAGGAATCGTAATATGGTTAATGTCGAACATTATGATAAATGGCGAATCTCTATGTGTTATAATCTCAAATTTTCTTCAACCTCTTGGTTCACTTATGGGACTTGACGGCGTAATTTTGCTTGCGTTTATTTTAGGATTTCCAGCGAATGAAATCGTTATACCTATAATCATTATGATTTACACTGCCTCTGGAACGCTTGTTGAATATGATAGTCTTTCCTCGCTTTATAATCTGTTCGTAGAAAATGGTTGGACTTGGGTAACAGCATTATGCACTATGATTTTCTCACTAATGCACTTTCCATGCTCAACTACTTGCCTTACAATCTATAAAGAAACCAAAAGCCTTAAATGGACACTTCTTTCATTTATCCTACCTACAATATTAGGCATATTACTCTGTATGTCAATAAATGCCATTTTCTTTTGGGTATAAAACATAAAAGTGGGCTGCTGAATATAGCAGTCCACTTTTTATAATATAGCCTATGAAATTTTATTTGTACTTTATTCTGATTTTTCACTTGAAGTTTGTTGATTGTCTGAAATCTGTTCGGTTATGGTAATCTTGTCATATTCTATACCGCTTTGTTTATGAACAATATCCTTAATTGTAATTGCTCCTGCATTTGTAACACTTCCGGCAGAAACAACAATATTACACTCACCATTAGAAATAAATGCTATGCACTCATCAAAACCCTTAGCTTTAATAAGACTTTCTATATTGCTTTGCTGTTCTATCCTTTTGGTGATTTCAGCAACTTGCTTTACTGCCTCGGTTTTTGCGGCTTCATTCTTATCATTATCTTCAATAATATTATTCATAAGTTCGAGTTCTTCATCTTGTGCCTGCTTGCGTTTAAGCTCAGCTTGTGCAAAATATTCACTCTTTTCATCTGCCTTAGCATTAGTTTCTTTGATCGATTCATTACTTGTAGTTTCTGATTTACTGCTTTCAGATTTCTTAGAAGCCGAAGTATTCACATACTTAGCCTCGCCGATTTCCTTAGATGATGATGTTTTAGAGCTTTCATCAGCGTTAGCTAAAAGTGAATCATTTGCCGAGAACTGCCAGTTAAGATAAACCGCTGCACCAAGTGCCACAACCAATGCCGCAATAATAAACTGTCTTTTACCTAATTTCATTTTATAACCTCCATTATGTAAATATATTTAAGCAGCGGTGGCGGATTGCCTCCACTGTCAGGATACAAGATTGCTAAGAAAGATATTAATCAACAAGGGGGGCGGACTTTGTCCGCTCTCAAGAGTAAGAGATGTTAAGAATTTCGCACTTCAAACACATCAAATGCTCAACCTGAACATTGAAATTTTGTTAGCTACAAAGCCTATCCGTATATTTCTTGACTACTCCACAAGTATACGAAATCATATTCTCTATTTGCTTATCACTTATCAAACTTCCATTAAATGAAGTTGCCATTCTGAACTCTATCGAACCACTATATAAATCATAATCAAAACTGCCCATATCTAATTCACAAGAGCACTTGCAAATATTCACACAAGCTTCAAATCTGTTATTCTCGTCAATCTGAACATCAAGTGGCGAATAGAGTCTTATAAGCTGTCTTTCAGCATCAATAGTTATAGTAAATGGTATAAAGCTTGCCTCTCTTTTAACATCAAAATTTACGGTCATTATTTCTTCATCATCATCGAAATCATATTTATTTTTTCGAACAATATTCAAAAGCGACCCATAAACTCTATTAGCAGAAATCATTTCATTTTTATCAGCCATAAACTACACCTCTAAATACCATTTCTGTCAACAAATTCATCCAAGCTTATTGAGCCTTCAGCAAGCAATTTAAATTGTTCGCTATATTCATCTAACATACTCAATAAACAGTTTATCATATACTCATAAGCTTCTTTTCCAATAAGGCTATCGCAAAAACAATTTGTCATTCGGAAAAATATCTTTCCATTATCAATATCAAAATCAAAACAACCATTTGCAGTAAAATTATTGATAAAGCAAACTGCTGCCGCTAAATCCTCTGTTCTACTCCTTTTAACTATACAAGGAAGTTCAGATATAAGCATTACAGACATATTCTCTACATTTACTTTAAATATAAAATCTATATGTAAGCCAAATTTATGAGTCATACAGCTTATGTTAAGATTTTCTTCATCATTCGAATGTTCTATTCTCTCCTCATCAAGAGCTTTAATAATATTTTTCAAAACAAAATCAATCTGTTTTTTCTTGTCAGACATTATAAATTTACCTCGCATTAACTACAATTAAAATCCGATTGTTATTCTTGATTTTTTAGCAACTAAAGCCTGAAAAGCTCTTTCTGTTGAAGCAAGCTTAAAATCATCTACTGTAAGAGTAAGCTTATTTATTCCACTCAGCTGCATTCTCATACTTGCTTTTGCACAGGTTCTCTCAAAAAGATTGCGAACAAATCTTGCATTGCTGAAATCCTTAGCTGAAAGAGTTTCATCACTGATAGAATTAAAATACTCAGTAACAGCACTTTGGAAATCTTCATCATACTCAAATGAATTGCCAAGCATTTTAAAATAAATTTGGCAAAGCTGTTCTCTAGTATAATTAGGAAATTCTATAACATAAGGCATACGGCTTGCAAGGCCATTATTACCCTTCATAAGCTCATTCATTTCATCTGTATAGCCCGCCATAATAACAACAAAATCATCTCTATGATTTTCCATTTCGGAAATCAGCGTATCGAGTGCTTCTTGTCCGAAATCATTTGTATTATTTTCGTTTCTATAAAGCGAATAAGCCTCGTCTATAAACAGCACAGAGCCATAGGCATCTCGACACATTTCAGCAGTCTTTGGAGCAGTTTCGCCAACATATCTTCCGCAGAAATCTCTGCCCGAATATTCAAAGAAATTGCCGTTTCTCAGAACACCGTTTTCCTTTAAAATCTTTCCGATTATTCTTGCAACAGTAGTTTTGCCCGTTCCAGGACTACCGACAAATCTCATATGTATGCAAGGATAGCTTATATTTGGAATCCTTCGTGAGAATTTAATATGTGCTATAATTTCCTCTACACTATGCTTAATTTGCTCCATACCAATCATATCATCAAGCAAATCCATACCATTAACGCTATTATTGCTATATGACTGCGAAAGTGAAAGAATATCTTCTTTTCTTATAATTGAATTATCTCTATCATTCTGTGCATCGCTAAGCTGTTTGCGATATATCATTTCACGAACGATTTTATTGACAGTATTTATACCATAAAACCTGCCATCGCTTTTTTCTTCCATAACTCTTGCATGAAAAACATCCCATACATCGTTATTTGCAGTAAAGCCCATTTTTGTAAGAAATCTTTCCGCACATTCTGTAAGCTCTTCCATTCCCAAAGGAGGAAATGAAACTTCTCTCACGAAAAGAATATCCTGCAAAGCTGTATTTATATCATTAAGAACATCTTTTTCAACAAATGGTATTCTAAAAATAATAACATTATCATTAGTATAGTCCTCAAGATAAAGCAAGAAATCACGAAATTGCTTTTCAGTAATTTTTGTCATCCATTCGCTTATATCTATTGAAATAAGCATACCCTTGTTATTTGTATGTGACTGAAAACAATTCATAACTCCTGCAAACGGGTCTACTCTATCATTTCCTTGTGGTGGAAGCTTTACTTCAACAACCTTTTGCCTATTTCTGAATTTAAATAACTTTAATTCCTCTAAAAGCTCTGCAAAAAGATTCAGATATGTTGTAAATCCACAGCCATCATTTATAGAAAAAAGATAGTTTTGAAATGCAAAAGCCTCAAAGGTATTATGTCTGATAATACCTGGGGCAATAGTAACGATTTCTCTGATAAGTACCTTAAAATCGTCCGCACCTATCAAATCCTCTATTTTATCAAGAGCCATAGGTCTTATTGCATTTTTGCTTTCAACAATAACGGGTTTCTTTTTTTCGATTATGCTTTCTTCTTTTTCAATACTATCTTCAAAAAAATCACCTATACTAAGATTTATTATTTCATCATTTTCTATATCAAAATTTTCTGATAAAATTTTCTCAACAGCATATGCTATATCTTCTTTTGAAATATTTGGAACTTTAACAGCAACTTCGCAATCAGTAAAAGAAGTATAAAGTACTTCAGTTTCTCCATTGAATCTATCATTTATCAAATCAATAAAAGTGTTTATCGGAAGCTTTTTAGATAGTCTATGTCTTAAAATCCACTCTCCGTCAAACTCTATACTTATTTTTTTAAAGTGCATTTATAAATCCTCCGCAAAATATTTTAACATCATATACTAAAATAAGATGATACTCCGCTATTCAGTTTATCAATTATAATTTTATCATTATACAAAAAAACAGTCAATAGCTAACAAGCTTTCCTCAAAGCACTCAAAATTTCAGCAGTTACTTAGCATATTCTTATCTGTTCTCCAAGCTCCAATGAATAAATTATGCACTCAGAAACCTCTATCTCCTCGGATTGTTCTAAAGCATTTTTATAAAGTAAAAGCTGTTTTGAATAACTTTCTGCCAAGCTTTCAACAGAATCAATTCTGTCCGTCTTATAATCCACAATAACAGCCTTGCCGTTTTCAATAAATGCACAGTCAATTGCACCTTGCATAAAAATCGGTGTATCTGCTGTTTCATCTGTTACGGCTATCTCTGCAAGTTTCGCAGGAATCATAACAGCAAAACGATATTCACGCATAACTCTTTCTGCCAATTTCATTCTCGCAAAAAGCTCTCCGCTCATAAATTTCTTTACGGCGTTTTTATCTATTGCATCTGCCTGTTCCTGACTAAGAAAACCATTAGACACAAGCCTTTCAAGTTCGGTTGTCATATTAAAACTATCCGAGAAAATATCTGCATAATGCAAAAATTCGTGAAAAGCTGTACCTCTTGACGCACCTTTAATCTTGCCTGTATTCATAAACTTAGGCTTAGTTTTTACAATAAAACTCTTTCCTGTGCTTTTATGGCTGACAGATGAAGCAGAAACCTTTGTAGGAATAGCAACAAAGTCTTGATACTTATATTTTGTTTCTATATTTTCGGTAAGCTTTTTCTCAAGCTCTTTGTCTATTGCAATATCAATCATTTTATCTTCTGATTCTTTTTCATATTCGATAGAATCAGAATCCACCACAACAACTTTCCAAATGCTATCTGTCGGAATTGTTTCAATATGTTCAATGCCGAAACTATTTAACTGAGCCGACATTGAAGGGTGACGCAAGGCACAAAGTGCTATCCATTGTGCAAAGGTTTTACAGCTTTCAACAGCATAAGGGTCTATTGCTGTATTATCCGAATCGTTCAATTCATCATAAATAGGCAACTTGCTAACCAAGCTTAAAAACCAGTCGCCAACTCCTCTTGTTTTCGTTTCATTGACTGTATTTACAAGATAAAGCTTTTCCTTTGCTCTTGTCAAAGCAACATAGAGTATTCGCATTTCTTCACTTATTGCCTCACGCTTTTTTTCCATTGAAACAATAGTGCGAACCTCTGTCGTCTTTGAAAGCATGTTTTCCCGGTCATAGCTTTTAAATGCAACTCCAAGTGTCGGGTGATATACAACTGCATTCGCATCAGAATTTCGCTGTGCAGCAGTTCCTGCAAGAATACAAATAGGAAATTCAAGTCCTTTAGAGCTGTGAATGGTTATAATCTTAACATCGCCATCAGATTTATTCTGACTACTCGAAAGAACTCCGCCAGTTTCCTTAAGTCTTTCCAACATTCGTATAAAACCTGAAAGACCTCTGAAACCGTTTTTTTCATATTCTCTTGCAAGATTAAGAAGTTTTCTTACATTTTTTATTCTTGCCTCACCGTCAAGCTCAGCACCAACAATAGAAAGAAAACCACTTCTTGCAAAAAATACATCGAGAAAAGTATCAGACGGAACTGTCGATGAAAGCTTTCTATAAAAATACATTTCATTATTAAAATTTATGCACTTTTTCTGCAAAAGTTCATCTTCTGGATTTTCCAAACCAATATATTCTATCACCGTAGAATATATTTTACCTGAACGATTTGCAAGTCTTAGTTTTGCCATATCGTCAGGAGTAAAGCCATAAACAGGACTCATCATTATACTCGTAAGCGGAATATCTTTCTGCGGATTATCCACAGCTGTAATAAACGAAATAAGAAGCTTAATCTCACTTCGTTCAAACAAATTTCCGCTATTATTTCTTGAAACAGGTATACCTCTCTGTTCGAAAACATCTGCATATGTGTCAATATTATTTTGAAGATTTCTCATAAGAATACAAATATCGCTATATTTAGCAGGGCGTGTACTGTTTTTATCCTTAATTTGAAGTTTTCCTACAGTATTTTCAATTATATCTGCTATATGATTTGCTTCATCAATCTGCCAAGGATTTTCAGGCTTTGAGGCAACTATATGATACTCCGTTTCTGGCTCATCTATTTCGGAATAATCAGCTTTTGCAATAAGCTTTTCTTCGTCATCATATTTAACTTGACCAACTGTTTCTGACATAATCTGCTCAAAGATAAAGTTTACACTGCTGATAACACCCTTACGACTTCTGAAATTACCAGAAAGAAAAATTGGCGGATAATTCTTGCTATCTGAATTTTTACGATTTTTTTTGCGGTAATTTTCTCGCCTGTTAAGGAATATTTCAGGCATAGCCTCTCTGAAACGATAAATACTCTGCTTAACATCACCAACAGTAAAGAGATTATCCTCATTGTTAGAAACAGAAGTAAAAATCATATCTTGAACCATATTTGTATCTTGATATTCGTCTATGATAATTTCATCATACTTTGCAGCAATTTCTATGCTTTGCTTTGTTCGGACATATTTGCCGTCTTTTTCTTCAAGAAGTAGGTTAAGTGTCATATGTTCAAGGTCGGAGAAATCCGCAATTCCTATATCATTCTTAATTTCTCTGAATTTCTCATCATAACGCTTAATTGCCTTGCAAAGTCCTCTTGCAAGACTTGCAGAATCCTTAATTTCTTCCTTACATTCTTCTTCAGTTTTTGAGAATAAATCCTTAATTTCTTTTACTGCTGAAACAAGCTCTTCACGATAATTGGCTATCTCTTTTTTAAGTTCTTCTTCCCCCTCAGGAACTTTCGACGGTAAAGAAACAGATGTAGGACTAAATTCCGAAATAGTAGCTACAATTTCATTCCAAGAAAGTTCTTTAGAAAGTTTTTCTGAAAGTTTCTTATAATCTTCAAAACAAGTCTTGAAAGCATTCAGCTTTTCAACATAGGTGAGAATTTTCTTATCTTCTCCCTTTGGCTTACTTGTAGCTGCTAAAATTGCAGAGGCTAAGCCTTCAAAATCAACTAATCTTTCAGTAATCACCCTTAAAATATATTTTAACAGTCTTCCCATATAACTATTTATATGTTCAAGCCTTGAAACAGCCACCTTTCCCCATTCTGTTTCTTTGAATGGCAAATCTGTTTCATACATCTTAACAGCATTTTCAATCCAAGCAATAGGAAACGGGTGAGAAAGTATGCTTACATAAATTGAAAGAATGACACTTCTAAGGTTATTATCAGATTTAACTGTTGCAAGAGCATCGGCAAGCTTATTAAAATCATCATTGCCGTTTTGTTCTTCACTCTCTTGATAAAGCTCCTCTAATGCTTCATCAAGTGCGTCATTGCTCGCAATAGCAAGTTCACTTTCTGAGCCTATTCTTAAATCACGCTTAACACCTAACTCAAAGAAATTTTCACGAACAATCTTACTGCAAAAGCTATCTATTGTACATATATCAGCATTACGCAAAAGCATAAGCTGGCGTTTAAGCTCAGTATTATGCGAATCCTCTTTGAGATATTCCTGAAGTTCAGAAATGATTCTTTGTTTCATTTCTGCCGCAGATGCCTTTGTAAATGTAACAATGAGAAGTCTGTCTGCTCTTATCGGATTTTCCTTATCTGTAATAAGTCTTATAACTCTTTCAGTAAGAACACTTGTCTTGCCCGAGCCTGCCGCCGCAGAAACAAGCACACTTCCGCCTCTTGCATTTATCGCTTTTTCCTGCTGTTCTGTATATATTCTTTTAGGCAAAATTATCACTCCTCTCCATTATTATCTTGAATTTCTTTAAGAACATCTTCTGCTTTGTCTATTCTCATATGAGTTTTTCTTTTCATACTATTCTCAAAATTACAAATGCTGTCATATATGCAGTATTCGCAACCATCAAGTTCAACCTTCGTACCTTTTTTGATTTCAAGAGGTTCTGCTGAAATATTTCCGCCACGAAGTTCCATAGCCATATCAGAAATAACTTCATCTATCTTATCAAATATACTTTCAAAATCCTTACTTGAACAGGTTTCTACAATCGGCGTTTTTCTTCCATTAGTTCCCCATTTTCCAAACTTAACAAAGCCCTTACTTCCATTCATAGCAGAAAGTATGCTTTCATCATTTATAACTATTCCATTCATAGAAAGCTCTTTTTCTCGCTCATCAACTATATCATCAGAGCTTTTATTTTCTGAATCTATATAACTGCTTGTTGACGGAACATATAAAACTCCACAAGGTATGATATTATCGCCAGAAAGTTCATTTCCATTCTTGGCTATCGCTGAAAGATATAGCAACATCTGAACATTTATTCCACAAAGAATATCATCAAGCACAAATTTCTTATTGCCTGTTTTATAGTCTATTACTCTTATATAATCACAGGTTTTTCCGTTCTCATCAGCTTTTTCCATCTTGTCAACTCTATCGACCGAGCCTCTTATAAATACTCTTCCACCATCAGGCAATATAATCTTATATGAAATTCTGGCATCATCTCCACCTATCGGAAGTTCAACTTCAACAGGTTTAAATTCAGATTCTGTAAGTTCCTCAATAAGTCTTTCAAGTATAATCATAACTGATGAAATTATTCCCTTATACATACGCATAAAGCTTGCGGACTTTTCTTCTTCTCCGCCTAAGCTTTCGAGATAGCTGTCTAAAACAGCTTCAACAGCTTTCTTTCTGCTATCATAACCTTGCTCCGAAAGCTTTTCTACACCATATTCCTTTGAGAGAAGCTTTTCGAATATATAATGCACCGCACTACCATATTGTCGAGGGTCAAATTTTGCTCTTTCACTTGGTTTAGCTTTTATTCCATAGTGACAGAAATATCTGAACGGACAACGGTAATATTCTTCAATCTGTGTTGCAGAAATATTCATATGGTTTCCGAAAAGACTTTTTGCTATCTTTTTGTCCGAAATTTGAAAAGGTTTTTCCTCAAATGCCCTGTCTGTTGAATCAATTCTGCCCGAAAGCTCTGGATATTTCTTTATACATTCTCCTATTGTTGCAGAAATTGATGGTTCTCTATACTTTAAAAGTGCGTACTGCTCTAAAGCAATCGCCTTTGAACACACTATATCTGTTATATACATATCAGACCTTGTACGAATCTTTATATCAGGAAATATTTCTCTTAATTCGGATATTATTTTCGATTCTATTGTAGTTTCGCCTGCGGTATTCTCTAAATATCGGCTTATGAATAGCTTTTCACTTGCATATGAACAAGCCTTATAAGCGAAAAATTCCTCTTGAAGATAAATATTTCCTATCGAATCTGTGAGCGGAAGTGCCATTGAAATCAACTCATCACGCTCTAAGCTTGTGAAAATTCCATTATCTGTTGGTGTTTTTGGAAATATTCCATCAACTGCACCAATTACAAATACTATTCTTGGTTTATCAGGACGAATTGTATCTGCATTTCCAAGAGTAACCTCATCAAGAGTTCTCGGAATAGTTGATATATTTCCTTGTGAAATTATCATTTCTATAAGCTCAAAATATCTTTTCGGTGATATATATTTTTCTTTTAAGGTTTCATAAAGAGTATCAAATAACTGCATAAGCATATCCCATACTCTTAATTCTTCTTCGGCAAGTATACTTTCATCATTTTGTTCAAAGTAAATGGATAGTTGCTTAACCTTTTCAAATGCTCCAAAATCTTCAAGTGCTTTAAAAACCGCACTTGTCATTTCTGCACCATCAGCATTTTTTAGATTATCACGCAATTTAAAAAGTGTCTCTGAAATAAGCTTTCTATGAGCTTCAAGCTTTTCTAAAATTTCTGCACCATCTTCTCCACTTCTGTCTATAAAACCATCTATACTTCTTGTGAACGGTTTATTCCAATCCGAACCTTTTAAATTCCACACAAAAGCATAATTTTCTAAAGCGAATATATCATCATCTGGAATTGATGTCATACCAGTTTTTAATATAGTAAGTATTGATTCGGTTGTAAGGTTTCCAACTGCTGCCTCGAGCATTGAAAGCACCAATCGCATAAGTGGCTTTGCCTCTAATCTTTCCGGATATGAAACAAAAAGCGGAATATCATATTTTTTAAACGATGAATTTATTATTCCTCTATACATCTCTGAATCTCGGCATATTATGGCAATCTCATCATATCTATATCCATCTGCAACAAGCTTTTTAATATCACGAGCGACTTGTTCGGATTCATCGTAAATATCTTCTGCCTCATATAACATAACCGAACCGCCAAAATCCTGCTCTAAATCTTCATTGCGGAAAATCAGTTCTTCAACATATCTTAAATCATCGTTTTTATAACGCTTATTATCATCTACGGAAAGGTTTATATCCTCAAACTTTATGCCATTTTCTGAGGCAAGTTTTTTTATTACAGAGTGTGTTCGATTTACAAAATAGAACATTGAGTCATTATCGTTGTTTTCTATATCTCTGCAAAGCGTTATATAAAAATCCTTTGATTGCTGAATAGCAAGAGAAACAATCTCCAATTCTTCAGCAGTAAAGCTATGGAAAGAATCTATTGCAACAACCTTTCCACTGAAAAAGTTATTTTTTGCAAGAACCAAGCTTGCCGAAATAAGCTTATCCAAGGGGTCTATATATGTTTCTGAAATGAGTGCATCATAAGCTTCATAAATCAATGCACTATCATGAAGTTTTTTTCTAAGTCTGCCATCTGAAACTCTTTTACTAAGCTCCATAAGCTTTTCAGGTGTAATTAAACATATTTTATATTCGGAAACTGCTGTAAGCATAAGTGAGGTTAAATCAGATTTTCCTGTTCGCTCACCATAAAGTTCAAGCTTATCCTGAACAGCCTCAATAGCAAGGCTCATCAAAATGAGTCTTGCACCATCAGAAAGCTCCTTTTTGGAATCTTTGCCATATTCCATTTCGATATGGTCACAAAGACGCTCAAGGCTTAATACATCTATATTTCTGGCATTTTTTGCACCAAGTCGATTTAATATTTCGTTTTCATTCTGAAATGATGCTTGTTCAGGTACAATAAGAATTATATTATCATTATTTTTTGCTCTCTCACAAATAGTATCTAATAAAACTGTACTTTTACCGCTACCACTTCTGCCATTTATTATATGCACCATTTAAATTCACCTCATTATTGTTATAAAATCACTTTGGTAGTTTCTCAGATTGCATCAAATATCTTCCCACGCTCATTACGAACAAGATTTGTCAAACAATTTCATATCTTTATAACGGCGGCACTTCACTATGAAACCCTCTGCGAGGGTTCCATACAAAAAACATTCCACTGGAATGTTTTTCTGCCCTCCTGTGCTTTAGGAATCATTAAGTATTTCGCCATCTGCGGACGGCGACCAAAAGTCCTGCCTTTGGAAAATGCAAGCTTTTTCAAAAGCTTGAGCAAAACTTTTAATTCACATTAAAATAACTTGAATTTATTATAACATAAAAAGCATATCTGCACAATTCCACAATACAGAATGTGCAAATATGCTTTTATAATTTTATTACCACCAAGGAAGCTTATTCATCTTCCAAAGCTCCGAAACTCTATTATACTGAACACAGTCAACGCCTAAGCTTACTCTTACTCGCTGAGAATAGTCTTTATCAGGGTTAATAAGGTCTTCAACATCTTTACCTACTGATTTAACCTTAGTGATTACATTATAATGTTCCACAGCATTTTCTTCAGATTCTAAAATATCCCTAAAATAGAAATAACCGTCTTTTTCAACATTATTATAAATTTCATCACTGCAAGTATATTCAGGGTAATCGTGAGGAACTAATTCAATATAATCATGTGTAATGGTTTTGCCGTTTTCGTCTGGAACAGTTTCTGAAGCGTGACGAATCCAACTACAATCAAGCTTAAAACGACAATATGTTTTTGCTTTTCCAGTGTATTCTACATCAACCGTTATCGTTTCAAATTCTTTAGGAGTAAGCTCTATATAGCCTCCATCATTTATAGTTGCCTCTCGCCTATCTGTTTCGCCATCCTTTATATAATAAAGTCTTGCGATAGCGTGAAAATTTTCAAGATAAGCCGCTGCTTCAAGCTGTTCTAATGATTTATACCTTGAAAATGTACTTGAGCATATCAAACCGATTATCATTAAAAGCGAAAAGGTAGCAAGTATAACATTTCTTTTGGTTATGTACTTCTTAAATTGAATAAGATTCATTATACTCTCTCCTTTTCTTTTAGTCTACTTGTGCTGAAGTAAGCTTAATAGTAAAGCTTTCCGATTCAGCATTAAGCTCTTTTAATGTTTTATGAGAAATTTTATCCTCATTCAAATCTGCGTCTGCTTTGTAGATATTATCATGCTCTACCCAAGAAATTATAAAGAATGTTCTGCTCTCCCCTGTATCAATAGTTCCACTGTTTTCTATCTCTTTAAAAGATTTTTTATTCTTTTCATTTATGATATTCCTTACATCAGTATAATCTGCAAGTTCAGCTTCAGTTTTTCCGAGATAATCTAAAACCATAAGTGGAATACTTCCGCACTTTGTTTCATAGGCAGTTATTTCCTCTTCATTCATAGGAATAATCAGTTTTTCGTATAGATTTCCTGTTTGGTCTTGGATTCCCATATCAGAGAGTGAAATATCACACTCACTGAAATTATGAATATTTACTTGCTTCTTTTCATAGGTTCCATCTATCATACTTTTGGTTTCTGATATTTTGCTTGTTGCATAAACAGTCATAGTCATATTCTGTTCTACCGACTGCAAATCACCACTATGAATCTCAACATCATAAGCTGCCGCTCGTGCATCTTCTGTTTTAGTATCTCCACTTGTATAACGAGAAAATGACAAGCTTAAGCCCACTATTGAGATTATGCAAAGATATATCATCAGAAATGAAAAATAACGGTTATGAAATAGTTTTTTCACAATAAATCACGCCCTATAACATTAACTGATTATTAATTGGTCTCACGCCTATAAACATAGTTATTGAATATACCGCCCTTGCCAAGTATCGCAATATTTCTACTATCCTTTGCAGCGTTATTCATATTCCAAATATACTCAACACCCCAAATTGTACTTGAAGTATCTCTCTTTATGACTATTCGGACATTTAAATCTTGCTTACTGCTGCTGCTGAGAATAAGCTGTTTGCCATCAAAGCCATTCTGAGAATTTTTAAGAGTATTTGCATTGTCCATACTTTGGCTGAAAACTAATACATCATAAGTATATCCAGCAGGCAAGTCTACGCTTATATCATAAGCAAAGCTTTTCAGATTATATACATATGGCTCAGATTCACCTGACGAAGTTCCACTTAGATATTTTGTCTGATAAACATCTACTTCACTACCATTAAGCTCTTTTATAGTTGCAGAAATCATACCATATTTTTCTATAATCTCTTTATACATTGCATCGCTTTCTTGAAATACCTTTGTCATTTTTGCTTTAAATTCATCTTCACCGCCAAGCTTTTCTATCTCGCCCTCTTGTGCAACTTCGAGCGTTGTGCTCTTATTTCTTACACCGGGAACAACTGAAACCTTATAAAGGGTTTCGGTTTTGCCATCTTCAGCAATAGACTTATAATATGTCACCGATGGAGAATAGCTATAATCTTTGGCTTCCTCATCATACGCATTATAGTTTACTGTAAAAGTATACTGCTTATAATCATTTTCTATTACATTGCCATCTTCATCATAAACAAGAACCTCCTCTGCATCAGCACTTTCCCACTTGCTATCACTAAAGCTCGGGTAAGAATCTTCTCCAGAAATCTTTCCTGTGTATTTTTGAAGTTTAGCTTTATAAGGCACTCGAAGGGTTATTTTACTCTCTTGTTGGTCTTTCTTAACATATGAAAATACATTAAAGGTATCTACTCGATTATCACCTGTCATAACATTTTCATAGCCTGTGTAGACAATTTCTCCGCTCTCACTGGCTTTAAGAATGGTTACATCTCTTGAATCTGCACCTTCTATATTACTATTTTCTAAGATAAAAGGTGTATATTGCTGATTGTTTACCTTAAATTCCTTTATGTAGGTTTCATCATTAGGAAGATTCTCTATGATGAACGGAACGCTATAAGGAATTGTCCATGTAAAATTAAGAGCATCTTTATTTTCAAGATATTCGCCTGTATCATAATCGTAAAGCTTAACTGCTGTATTATTTACAGTTTTATCAGTAAAGTCCATACGATACATAAAGTATGGAACGATTTTGTATGTACCGACAGGTGCATTATTTTTAAGAATAAATGTCCAAATACTATTAGTTGTTACAGATATGCCTGTTTCTCCTTTTGCATTTTGGAAATATTTATTTATTTGCTCCGTTGTAAGCTCGGTATAATCATCAGAGGAAATTCCCTTGAAATAAATCTTTATTCTGTCAGCAGCATAACCACTTCCACTATACTTTGCATCACTATATGAAGAAGAATCTGTTCTTGCCATAGAAACATTAGAACTTCCCCATTGTGCAGTAAAAGTTATATCGCTGGTTTCATTTCCGAGAACTTTTCCAACATATGAACCATCATCGTTCTTATCAAAAATGGTATATCCATTTTTAGTTGCTGAACTTATTGTTACTTTTGGCTCATTTTCATATGTACCCCATGCAGTACCATCTGCATTTTTGCCGTAATCTCCCATATGAATTTGTTCATATGTATATCGGCGAATATCTCCATTTTCTGCCATAACATCTGTATGACCTATATATTTTGCAGGATAGTATGCTCCTGTTTTAGTATCATTCTTAACATATATTTTCTCTACAACATTTTCAAGAGTTACAGGCTTTCCTTTTGGTATTTCGTCAACTTCCTCATCTATTTCTTCTGACTTATTATATATAGGGTTATCAGCATCAACATAGTAAGTAGAAGTTGGATTATTAGCAATTGAAGATTTCAAACTCATATATGTACCACAATTAGTAGTACTATTAGCTGACTTTGTTGCATCGTTGTCTTTTTTAGTATAGTAATAATATCTGAGTGGATTTATACCATATGTTGGTCTACCTACAAAAAGTAAACCCTGTTGGTAACCATCAGCAGATTTTCCATATAGCTTATCATATGAAAGAAGGTCTAAAACTCTAATTTCAGCTCCCCAGTAACGCGTATATGTAGTTGGGCTCGGATAATATTGAGAGCCTCCTAAACTTATATAACCCCAACCAGTTCCTTGAATGGCATTAAGTGGCGAATATTCTTTGCAGAAATATACTGTTGCAAAGTGTTTTCCCGAATCAGAGTTTTTTGTTCGCTCATACATAAGATTAACCTTATATAAGCCACCATAGAAGCATTCTGAATCGCTTAATACACTATTAAGGTATATTTCTACCTTACCAGTGCTCTTTTGGTCTTCGTCGTATTCAACCTCACCAACTTCAACCTTATATGAAGATTTGTAATGATTAGCATCATCATTCCACTTCATCTGATTATAGCTGATATTCTCTGCCGAAGGCAATCTATCCTGCCAAAAAACGCTCGCCCAGATTTTATCACCCTTGCTCATATTATAAGTTGTAACAGATATTTTAGGATATTTATTACTGCTGCTTGAATAAGACTTATAGCTCTGTATATTTTCCCCTTGTAAGCCATTTCCGTCTGCATCTTTATAATTATCTGAAACATAATAATAAATTACATCTTGTGCAGGCTTGCTTGGGTCAGTTTTATCCTTATCTGTGACAGAATCATGCTTATCAGGATCAATCTCAAGTCCGCCATTATCCGTTGTACTTGTAACTATTTTATCTGATGGCGTATCAAGTGATACAGAATCAAGTTTTGCATAAGGCTTATACTTATCTATAACAACATGGACAACAACTATATTTTTATGTATTCCATCTTCGGCTGTTATAACTCCAAGAACCTTTGTATACATATTGTCAAGGTCATTGTTGGTTCTATATGGTACAGCAATTTCCCACATATCACGGTCAGCAATATCTTCACAAGTATCATTAAATATATACTTAGCCTCATAACTTGACATCGACTCACTCCACTTTACACTTTCATCTGAAAGCATATCATCGAGATTATCTCCATTAAGCCATAAATTCTTTGGATACGGGTCAGTATAATGATTCATCTTTTTAAGACGCTTAGTGGTATCTACTGTATCGCCTTGATAGAACTTCATACTGGAATATTGAGATATACGCTCTATATTAGGAGAAATATATATACATCTATCTGTATCAACATTTTCATAAACAGTATTTCCATTATCGTCTTTAATTGGTTTGCCTGTCTTGGAATCACGCACTTTTCTACGGGCTGAGGAAGAATCTATATCGTCTATCGACATATAGATATTTATATCCGTATACTTAATCTTATCGGAATATGTTCCGTCAGAAAGCTGTGCATAATGAGTTTCTATATCGCTCAAATAGTTATCAAAGAACTGATAGTAGGTTGTATCATTATTTGTATATTCCCACTTTGTCTGCATTTTATATTCGATAAGCTCATCAAGACTACTATCTTTAATCTGCTGTGCATAAATATCGAAGTCTTTTTGCAGGGTTCTCTCTGACGGAGAAACCATAGAGGAATATAATGAATTAAGTTCGTTATCGTTGACGAGAGAGCTGTCAAAGCAAGCTGATTCGCTCTTTTCATCATATTGAACACCAAATTGTATATTATTATAGCTATTCTCAATGCGACTTCTCCTTGGCATAAATACATCTACGCTTCTGTACTCATCTATTGCCTTATCTATAATTACATATGCGCCGTTGCTTTTAGCCTCATCGCCAAAGCGACTTGTCAAATAAGCCTGCAAATATGGTGAAAGATTATCATAGTCCTGATAAGCCATTGCGTTCCTTTGGTGAGAATCGTAGTCTGTAAGCTCATGGATAATCTCTTTTCTGAATATGAAGTTATTGCTATAAAGAGCTACTGTATCTTCGGTATCGGTCTTATCGAGAGTCACAAGCTTTAGCTTACATCTGTTTTGGTCGTTGGAATCATAGGCGGCTTTATTTTTGGTATAGAGAGTTAAATTATCATAAACCTTTCCATTATTATTAGAGTATCCACCTATAACAGGATAATTACTTACACCCTCCGGTGCTTCTGAAAGGTCTACCATATTATTAAGATATATAGGTGTGCCATGAGCATTTAAACCAAGAATAGAACCTACATAAATCTTATTATTTTTATTATCACCCTTATATCCGACTGTACCATAATTTATGCCATTAGTAAGTCTTGGTCCTAAACTGTTTGTATTGTATGGATAGGCATATCCGATTATTCCGCCCGCATATAAGCCACCACTCTCAAGATAATTGACGCTTATATTACCGTAGTTTATCATATTATAGCCTATATACTTTTGGTTTTTATCATTCCATCTATCATTTATACCTATAATACCGCCTACATATGTTGCATTACGGTTGCGTTCAGTACCAATTTCTATATCGCCATAATTCAAAACCGAGTTTATGTAATCAAAGTGGTATAAATAACCTACTATACCACCAATATACATAGTAGTTTTTCTTGTATTATTATTGGTATTATCAGTATTATACGGCTTATCATTATTATAATAAAGCTTTCCGAAATTTTCTGACTGAGTTATAGAAGCTGCGTTTAAATATCCAGCGACGCCTCCCATATAAAGCTTTGCACCAGTACCCCAAGAATATGATGTTGGATTTGTTACATTGACATTTGCAAAATTATAACAATGGCTTAAAGTGAATTTTGCAACACTGACATATCCCACAATGCCACCAACAAAACCTTCACCACCACTCTCGTTAATATTTACATCACCATAATTTATGCTATTCGATATAGCTGAAGTTGAAGTAACATACCCAACAATGCCTCCTACACGATATGCGTCTGCATTTTCTACGGAAATATCAGCATAGTTTACACAATAGTCTGTTTCTCCTCCTATGCTTCTGATTCCACCGATATGAACATACCAGCCAAAGCCTGAAGCTCCTGAAGATTTACACCACGAGCTTATATACTCTGTGCCATTGACATTAGCTGTATAAAGATTTCTTACTGTGATTTTTCCTCTGTTTTCACTATGAATAGCTCTTCCGCTATGTGTTATACCCGATAAATATAAACCAGAATCTTTATATTTTGCATTATTAACGCAATTTTCAACTGTAATAGGTGCAAAATTTATATTATTCTCACCCGATAAGCCACCGTTAAGATAGACATTATAATTATTAGTTATATAATTAAAGTAGCTGTCTCGGATTGTCATAGGAGCATAATTCCTTGATTTATAACAAATACTATTGGAAACGGCATAAACAGTTATATTTGAATCCTCAACCATAAGATTAGTAAGATTTATCTCGCCATTATTGATAAGATTTTCTGTTTCCTCCGCCTGATAACTACTCTGTTGAGATAGTACACCATATACAACTATAGTTTTAGTTTTGCCAGAAATATTTATTTTTCCATATCTGCGGGATTTATCAAGGCTATTAAAAACTTCATTCCATTCATCTGACTTCATACCATCTGGAATATAACAGCCATCATACCAACCATTAACTATATTTTTTATCTTTGATTGTCGGTTAGCGTTCTGATTCGCCGTATAATAACCATATATGTTAAGTGTTCCAGTAATCTCTGCGTCTACTGTAACATCTCCGAGATTAAGATTATTATTTGCGAAAAGTGCCTGATAACCAATTGTACGAATTGTAACCGCACCATTATACTTTCCTTTAACAGTGATATTTCCATAGTTAATATTATTATTATAGGTATATTGTTGCTGATTATTTGAATTGTAATCTGCTGTATGATTATAGCCTATTCCAGTTATGCCTAAACTTCTTACGCAATCCGGAGCTTCAGTTGTATCAACTGTAATATCAACATAGTTGCGGTTATAATTGCAGTTATTATCCCAATTATTATAACCAGCTCTCAGACAGCCTGATATTGAAAGTCGTATCATTTTATTAGTATCTTTTTTGTTTGGAATAAAGTTTATTTTTCCATAGCTTGAATTATACGAACCCAAACCATTAGAATACATTGAAATATAAGGGAAATGGTTTTCCGAAGTAAGGTTTGATGTACCATAAACAGGGTCGAAATTATTCTTATCAAGGTCAACGGTCAGCTTACCTATATTTGTAGTATGCTCTACAAAAAGCATAGAAGTTCCAATAACACCTATATATGCAGCAGCATTTGTATCAGTAGAAGTGTACCAATAGGTAGGATTACTGCTGCACCGCTCACGATTTGTTGGTGCAATATAAACATCACCTGCATTATAGGAATATTCTGTACTCATACCGCAGATGCCTACAAAACATCCGCCATTATCTATTCCTATGCTATTATTTCCGTTAGTAAAAATAGTTCCTCCATAAAAATAGATGTTACCGCAGTTATAAGATTTATAAGTATATCCCTGTGCTATACCATAAATACCAATACCACCATCATACATATAGAAATTACCCTTATTATAGTTTCTATAATTATAATATTGACCGTTCTTTGTACCTTTAGAACTACTCATATAGCCTATACCGCTCATAAGACACTTATTTATTGCAACGGAATAGAAATTGCCTTCATTATATGAATTACAAATAATATTATAGCCTATTCCCCACATATTCGACCTTGCTTTGGAATCATTATTTACCAAGCGTTTGCCTTTAGGAAGTGCTTCGGCTGTTGGCTTGCCGTTTTCATCATATATAACCTCGCCTGTAAGCTCATTTTTAAGAACCGGAACATCATATATATTTCCGAAATTGGCAATTCTATCTCCACGAGCAGAATCATTTATATTTATTGCAGGCTTAGAACCATTTTCTGTAGTTAAGCCAGTAACATTACTTCCTACTTGATTTGTTGTAATACCTGCTGTATTAAAGCTGCCGTTTATTAATTTCCAATCGTTGCTTTCATCGGTTATCATATATGCACCATAAACATTACCATAGTTAGCAACATGGGTAAGCTTTCCATAGTATCCCCATTGCGTATTGCCTCCTGTACCTGCAGCACCAAGCAAACCACCTACACGAACATTATAACTAAAAATATTCGGTACCATTTCTAATGCACCGCCGATAATATCTCCGCTATTGGTACAGTCTGTTATAAAATGGTATGCTCCTCCACCGATAAGTCCACCTATCGCTGTAGAACGCTGTGAGCCTGTTCCAAGCTTAACAGTTGCTGAAGAATGAACATTCTCCATATCAATATCGTTTGAATGTGCAACAACTGTTGCACTTCTTACATTTAAAGAGTTGTCTGTGTTTGTGGTTGGCATACCATCAGCATCACCACTTGAAATTTCACCACCAACAAAAGATAGGTCTTTAACACAAGAATTATACTGACTATTTTTATTACTGGTAGATTGTGCTATAAGAGCAGTAAATTTATTACTTTTACTATTGCTATTTGTTGTTGTGGCTGGTGTATTTATTGTAAGGTTAAGAATTATATGAGTATCTCTCAGTTTTTCGCCATTGCTGTCGTTTCCGAGTGATGAAGTATGATGAATAGGACAATTTTCATCGCCATCATCGGCTGTACCTATAAGCTTGCCATAAAAAGATGCATTTGTTGAAGTGACTGTCCAGTTAATCCAACGCCCACTTGCTACATAATTTGATGTCACTGTTATATCAAGCTTTGGTTTATAGGCATTTGGAGCAACTTCATTCATATCTATACATCTATCTATTTTAAAATAATATGCCTGTGTATACTCATATGAACAAGGGAAGTGAATAAGCTGTGCAGGAGTAGAAATTATCAATGGGTCACTCTCTGTACCCATACCAATAAATCCATAGATTCTTGGATAAGTCCAATAAGAAATTCCTTGATTAGTTCTGGCAGCTCTATTATTAAGTGGTTTAAATTCTGTGCCTGTAACACCATTAAGAGTTTTAAGCTGTAAATTTGTGCGAGGTATGATATTTTCTTCATCGGGATTATCAATTTGATTAGGAGTTGTACCAACCTTGAATATATCACTATCATAGTAGCAGTTTGATATAGTACCACTATTATTAGGGCATACTGGATTTTGCACAACTGGTTCACGAGCATCGAGCATACCTGCAAAATATGAATCTGTAATTTTACCACTTGCATAGTTTATCGCGACAAGTCCACCAGCGGTGGAGTTTGCTGATTTTACAACATTGACATTTGCAATAGCACCTTTTTCTGGCTGAACTTCTTGAGCAATAGCATATACATCTTCAATAGTGCCATAGTTTCTTGAGGCAATTACAGCAGTAAAGGTTGCTGCACTATTTGTAGAATCTATTGTAGGGTGATATATGCCGAAATTCCTTACAACCGCATTAGCACCAACAACACCAAAAAATCCTACTGTTACAGGCGTATATTCTGTATCAATATAAAGGTCACGAATCTCAAAGCCTTGACCATCAAATGTACCAGTAAATGGGTTTCCATCTCCGCCTATTGGCAAAAAATATCTTTCATTATAGCTGACCTCGGAATATTCAATATTATCACCAAGTACAATATTTGCAGAAAGATAGAATTTAACTTCTGATGGGGACGAACCTTTGCCATTTACAATCTGCGAATAGAGATATAATTCCTCTGCATTGCAAATCATAAGCTTATAGCCCTGTGACATATAGTTCTGTGCTGTACCATTATTAAAAAGCAAGGCCTCACCTACTATCTCACGAAAATCTGTAAGAGATATTCGCTTAGGCTCAGTATAGCCTGTCTGCTCTTTATATTTAATATAAGTAGGCAATGGAGAAATAGCATCTGAACCATCATAAAGCTCATTCATATATTGATAAGCTGGGGCATTATTATCCGCTGCACTTGCAAAAACAGGTGCAAACAAACCGAAAAATCCTGAAAGCATATCACTTGGAATAAGTCCTCCAACTATTAAAATTACCAATGCAAATGAAATTACTCTCTTTTTCTTTGTATTTTTAAATTTCATATTAACATTGCCTCCTTAAACAATTAGAAAAATTATATTTAACTTTACTACATTTTTTACAATTAAGTATAATTATATCATCATATTCTGTTTAATTATATCATAAAGCTCTAACAGCTTTTTTCTTAATT
>OMDF01000145.1_pt1 | contig 45715 bp, 42 predicted proteins | sample 1673631 | NCBI WGS metagenome assembly OMDF01 (sample SAMEA103958117, study PRJEB25191) | human gut metagenome | biome: human-associated habitat [ENVO:00009003]; feature: intestine environment [ENVO:2100002]; material: feces | place: Germany | collected 2013/2015 | reverse complement strand
TTCATATGTTTGCGTACCTTCCATATTGTTTAGTATATTATTTTCCATCTATATCTTTTTAAGCCAACATCCTATTTCAACAAGCTTATATCCTGTCTCAACAAGTTAATATCCTATTTCAGCCCGCAAGATATAAAAAATATTCATATATTTCGCTATCTTTGCGCCTCAATTTAAAAGAATAATATGATTTCTGTAGACGGACTGGCCGTAGAATTTGGCGGCACGACTTTATTTAGTGATATCTCTTTCGTTATTAATGAAAAAGACCGCATCGCCCTGATGGGAAAGAACGGAGCGGGAAAAAGTACCTTACTGAAAATTCTGGCAGGAGTACGCCAACCTACCCGGGGCAAAATCTCGGCACCTAAAGACAGTGTTATCGCTTACCTGCCGCAACATCTGATGACGGAAGACGGACGAACCGTATTCCAGGAAACCGCACAGGCTTTCTCACACCTGCATGAGATGGAAGCAGAAATAGAACGCCTCAACAAAGAACTGGAAACACGTACCGATTATGAAAGCGACAGTTATATGGAACTGATTGAAACGGTTTCCGCCCTGAGTGAAAAATTCTACTCTATCGATGCTACCAACTATGAGGAAGATGTAGAGAAAGCTCTGTTAGGGCTCGGCTTCAGCCGCGAAGATTTCAACCGCCAGACCAGTGACTTCAGCGGCGGATGGCGTATGCGCATCGAGCTTGCCAAACTACTGTTGCAAAAGCCGGATGTACTGTTACTGGATGAGCCTACCAACCACCTCGACATCGAAAGTATTCAGTGGTTGGAAGATTTCCTTATCAATAATGGTAAAGCTGTTATTGTCATCAGCCACGACCGCAAGTTTGTAGATAATATCACTACCCGTACCATTGAAGTGACGATGGGACGTATCTATGATTATAAAGTAAATTATTCCAAATATCTGGAACTCCGCAAAGAACGTCGTGAACAACAACAAAAGGCTTACGACGAACAACAGAAGTTCATTGCCGAAACCAAAGAATTCATTGAACGCTTCAAAGGTACTTACTCCAAAACCCTGCAAGTACAAAGCCGCGTAAAAATGTTGGAAAAGTTGGAAATTTTGGAAGTGGATGAGGAAGATACTTCGGCACTACGGTTGAAATTTCCGCCATCCCCACGTTCCGGCAATTATCCTGTAATCATGGAAAACGTAGGTAAAACCTATGGCGATCATGTAGTATTCAAAAACGCTACACTGACCGTGGAACGGGGAGACAAATTAGCATTTGTCGGCAAAAACGGCGAAGGTAAATCCACCTTGGTAAAATGTATCATGAAAGAGATTGAACACGATGGCACGCTGACACTCGGACATAATGTGCAGATCGGTTATTTCGCACAAAACCAAGCTTCCCTGCTGGACGAAAACCTAACGGTATTCCAAACGATTGATGATGTGGCAAAGGGAGAAATACGTAATAAGATACGTGACCTGCTGGGTGCTTTCATGTTCGGTGGACCAGAGCAATCCATGAAGAAAGTGAAAGTGCTTTCCGGTGGAGAGCGCACACGACTCGCCATGATTAAACTGTTGTTGGAACCGGTAAACCTACTGATTCTGGATGAACCGACGAACCACCTCGACCTGAAGACCAAGGACATTCTGAAGCAAGCGCTGTTGGATTTCGATGGTACACTGATTGTAGTAAGCCATGACCGTGACTTCCTGGACGGACTGGTTACCAAGGTCTACGAATTCGGTAATAAACAAGTAAAGGAACACTTAAGCGGCATCTACGAATTCCTGGAAAAGAAGAAGATGGAGTCACTCCGCGAACTGGAAAGGTAAACGTTCCTTAACAGGGCTTCCGCAACTTTTCTTGCGTCATATTGTTTCATTTTTATAAAACTCTAATTACGAGAACAATGAAACGATATGACGCTATAATAATAGGCTTCGGCAAAGGTGGCAAGCTACTGGCGGTCGAATTAGCCAACCGCAACTGGAAAGTGGCGGTCATCGAACGTTCCCCAGACATGTACGGTGGAACCTGTATAAATGTAGGATGTATTCCTACTAAAACCATGATAAACGAATCGGAATTCGCCGAACGTATCTATCAAGACGATTATAAGAAACAATCCAAGTTATATTCCCTCGCCCTAAGGCGCAAGGATAAGTTGGTCACCTTTCTTCGAGAAAAGAACGTCGAAAATCTGACGAATAACCCTAATATAACATTGTATGACGGAACTGCATCTTTTCTCTGTCCGGACACGGTAAAGGTAGTTCCTTCACCGGAAAGTGAAGATTACTTTGAACTGGAAGGAAAAGAAATCTTTATCAATACCGGTTCTACACCTATCCTACCCGATATTGATGGATTAAAAAACAGCCGATACATATATACAAGTGAGACATTGCTGCATAGCGAGATCCTTCCCCAACACTTGCTGATAATAGGAAGCGGAGCCATCGGACTGGAATTTGCCACCATGTATGCCGGATTCGGCAGCAAGGTCACTATTTTGGAAGCCGGTAAACGCTTATTGCCGAAAGCTGATCGGGAGATTGCCGAATATATGCAGGAAAGTCTGAAAAGAAAAAATATAGAGATACGTCTGAATGCACGCGTACAATCCTTACATGATACAGCGGACGGCATTACCGCCGCCTATACGGATGCCTCGGACGGCACACCTTACTTTCTTGAAGGCGATGCCCTACTCATTGCAACAGGACGTAAACCTATGATAGATGATCTGAATCTGGAAAAAGCAAAAATACAGGTTAATGCACAAGGAGGGATCATTGTCAATGAGCAATTACGTACTACTGCACCACACGTCTGGGCCTTGGGAGACGTCAAAGGTGGGGAAATGTATGATTACCTTTCAATTGACGATTCCCGTATCATCTTAAATCATCTTTTCGGTAATAAGGAACGTTCTGTTGATGACCGCAATCCCGTACCTTACGCCATCTTCACAGATCCACCTATGGCACATATCGGTCTGACGGAAGAAGAAGCTATGAAACGTGGATATCCCATCAAGATTTCACGTCTGCCCGCCTCCGCCATCCCTCGTGCACGTACTTTGCAGAATATGGATGGGATGCTAAAAGCTATTGTAAATACGGATACAGAGAAAATACTGGGCTGCTCACTCTTCTGCGTGGATGCACCGGAACTTATCAATCTAGTAGCATTTGTCATGAAAACCGGACAGAAATCTTCGGCTTTACGTAACTTCATATTCACCCATCCCAGTATGAGTGAAGGTTTAAATGAATTATTCAAGGCTTTTTAATAACTAACATTTGGTAATTAAGCCGTTAACTTCTATCTTTGTCCGCAATAAAAAAATAAGGATGCAGAGAAAACGGTACATAACATTCTTTTTTATATTCATCAGCATGGTCATGCTGGTGGTACCGGTTATTCCTCACCACCATCACAATAATGGGTTGATATGTATGAAGAATGACATAACTCCCAATTGTTGCGGACAACAACACACCCCGGATAGCGAACATTGCTGTTGCGATACGGGATGTGTTACTACTCACTTTTTCCAGCAAACTCCCAGCTCGGACAACGGATGGACACATCCGGATTTTCCACTGGTTATCACATTATTCTCCGAACCCCTTCTCAGACTATTGGTCCTCCCCGAAGAAAGCGGGCAAAGACAGGACTGCATATACCAGGAGTCACTTCATGGCACGTATCTCACACGTGCCACAGGACTTCGCGCACCTCCGTGTGTTCTTACTTTATCGTAAAGTCTGCAACTTTATTGCAGGCTTTTATCTCTAATTTTGCACACAGATAAAAGTAAGAACATTAAAATATCATCATGAAAAAAATTCTTTTTATGGGAGTCATGGGATTATTCCTGTTAGGCTCTTGCAATAGTAAATCCGGCGACGGACACGAAGGTCATAATCATGAAACAGAAAAACATGAGCACGAAGGTTGTGATCATGATCATGAAGGCGAAGACCACAATCACGAAGGTGACGAACATAACCACGATGGACATAACCACGATGGACATAGCCACGATGAACAAACAGCGGCCGGACATAGTGACGAAATCATTCTGCCTACTGCCAAAGCACAGGCTGCCGGAGTAAAATCCAATGTTGTAGAACCGGGGATTTTCCATCAGGTTATAAAAACCAGCGGTCAGGTAATGGCAGCACAAGGAGATGAGAGCGTGGCTGTAGCAACCGTAGCTGGTGTAGTATCTTTCCGTGGAAAGGTAATCGAAGGTATGAGTGTCAGTAAAGGTACACCACTGGTGACATTATCTTCCAAGAACATGGCGGATGGTGACCCCGTAGAACGGGCACGTATCGCTTATGAAGTTTCCAAGAAAGAATATGAGCGCATGAAAGCCCTCGTAGGAAATAAAATTGTTTCTGAAAAAGATTTCGCTCAAGCGGAACAAGCATACGAAAATGCACGTATCAGCTATGAAGCCGTAGCTAAAAATAGTTCAGCAAGCGGACAAGCGGTAATTTCTCCTATCAGCGGATATGTAAAAAGCCTGTTAGTGAAAGAAGGTGATTATGTAGCCGTAGGGCAACCGTTAGTCAGCATTACGCAAAACCGCAAATTGTTCCTGCGTGCTGATGTATCTGAGAAATATTACCAATATCTGCGTACTATTGGTTCTGCTAACTTCTGCACTCCTTATAATAATAAGGTATATACATTGAAAGACTTAGACGGGCGTCTTCTCTCTTATGGCAAAGCTTCCGGTGGTGATGGTGGATATTACGTACCTGTAACCTTTGAGTTCGACAACAAAGGTGATATTATCCCCGGTTCGTTTGTAGAAATCTTCTTATTGTCTTCCCCTATAGAAAACGTAATATCCCTGCCCCATTCAGCATTGACTGAAGAACAAGGCAGTTTCTTTGTCTACCTGCAACTGGATGAAGAAGGATATAAGAAACAACTCGTGACTCTCGGAGCCGATAACGGTGAAAGCGTACAGATTCTCTCAGGTGTAAAAGCCGGAGACCGCGTGGTAACCGAAGGTGCTTATCAAGTGAAACTGGCAAGCGCTACGAATGCGATACCGGCACACAGTCACGAACACTAAACTTATTTACTATTTGACAATTTACTATTTACTATTTGGCTGCGCAATGCGTGAAGCTGATGATAAGAATAGTAAATGTCAAATGGTAAAAGACAAGGTGTATCAAATAGTAAATAATAAATAGTAAAATAGTAAATATATCATCGTGTTAAATAAGATCATACATTTCTCACTTCATAACCGCATCCTGGTACTTGTAGCCTCGGTGTTGTTACTGATAGGCGGAACCTACACCGCCATGAACACGGAAGTGGACGTATTCCCTGACCTCAATGCACCTACGGTTGTTATCATGACCGAAGCAAACGGCATGGCAGCAGAAGAAGTGGAACAACTCGTTACATTTCCTGTAGAAACAGCAGTGAACGGTGCAACAGGTGTGCGCCGCGTACGTTCTTCATCTACCAACGGTTTCTCTGTAGTATGGGTAGAATTCGATTGGGATACGGATATTTATCTGGCCCGGCAGATTGTCAGCGAAAAGTTGGCCGTCGTAAGTGAAAGCCTGCCTACCGGTGTAGGTAAACCGACGCTGGGCCCACAATCATCCATTCTGGGTGAAATGCTGATTATCGGATTGACGGCCGACTCTACCTCCATGCTCGACCTGCGTACAATAGCCGACTGGACCATCCGGCCGCGTTTGCTCTCTACGGGCGGTGTGGCACAGGTAGCAGTACTTGGCGGTGATATAAAGGAATATCAGATACAATTAGACCCGGAACGGATGCGGCATTACGGCGTTACGCTGAATGAAATCATGACTGTAACCCGCGAAATGAATCTGAACGCAAACGGTGGCGTGTTATATGAATATGGTAATGAATACATTGTGCGTGGAGTACTTTCTACCGACCGTGTAGATCAACTGGCACGTGCCGTAGTACGTGGTGGAACCGCTTCGGGAAATGCTCCTATCTTACTGGAAGACATTGCAGATGTACATATCGGAGCAAAGTTACCCAAACTGGGTACAGCATCCGAACGGGGTAAATCCGCCGTACTGTTAACAGTAACCAAGCAACCAGCCACCAGCACACTGGAATTAACGGATAAATTAGAAGCATCTTTAAAAGACTTGCAGAAGAACCTGCCACCGGATGTAAAAGTCAGCACAGACATCTTCCGCCAGAGCCGCTTTATCGAAAGCTCTATTGGAAACGTACAGAAGTCCTTGTTTGAAGGAGGTATCTTCGTTGTGATTGTCCTATTCCTATTCCTTGCGAATGTACGTACAACGGTGATCTCATTGGTTACACTACCGCTTTCATTGATTACTTCACTGGTAACGCTGCATTATATGGGCTTCACAATTAATACAATGAGTCTCGGTGGACTTGCCATCGCTATCGGTTCGCTGGTGGATGATGCCATTGTGGACGTGGAGAACGTATATAAACGACTCCACGAGAATAAGTTGAAGCCTGTGGAAGAACGCCTTTCCATACTGGAAGTAGTATTCAACGCATCGAAAGAAGTACGTATGCCTATTCTGAATTCTACGCTGATTATCGTAGTCAGTTTCGTACCACTGTTCTTCCTCACCGGTATGGAAGGCCGCATGCTGGTTCCACTGGGTATTGCATTCATTGTAGCACTGGCAGCTTCTACGGTAGTGGCATTGACAGTTACACCAGTACTTTGCTCCTATCTTTTAGGAAGAGACAAGAAGAAGGAACGGAAAGAGAGCAGCGACTCGTTCGTAGCACGCAAGATGAAACAGTGGTATGGTGCTGCATTGGCATTTGTACTGGGACATAAGAAGATCGTACTGGGCAGTACAATCGGTTTGTTCGTAGTTGCTCTGGTATGTTTCTTCACATTGGGACGTTCGTTCCTGCCACCTTTCAACGAAGGTTCGTTTACGATTAACATATCTTCTTTACCAGGCATCTCATTAGAAGAAAGTGACAAGATGGGACACCGTGCAGAGGAATTGCTACTCAGCATTCCCGAAATACAAACCGTTGCCCGCAAGACCGGACGTGCCGAACTGGACGAGCATGCACTTGGTGTGAATGTTTCGGAAATAGAAGCTCCGTTCGAATTGAAAGAACGTTCACGTAGTGAGTTGGTTGCCGAAGTACGCGAGAAGTTAGGTACTATCGTAGGAGCAAATGTGGAAATCGGCCAGCCTATCAGCCACCGTATCGATGCTATGCTCAGTGGTACGAAAGCCAACATCGCAATTAAACTGTTTGGTGACGACCTGAACCGTATGTTTACCTTGGGTAATGAAATCAAAGGTGCCATCCAGGATATTCCGGGTATTGCCGACCTGAATGTGGAACAACAAATAGAACGTCCTCAGCTTATCATTTCGCCCAAGCGGGAAATGTTGGCTAAGTTCGGTATCTCATTACCGGAATTCTCTGAGTTCGTGAATGTATGTCTTGCTGGTGAAACCGTATCACAGGTATACGAGAAAGGTAAAAGCTTCGACCTTACCGTACGTGTACGTGATGATCTTCGCGACGAAATGGAGAAGATACGCAACTTGATGATAGATACCAGTGACGGAAAGAAAATACCTTTGAACTACATCGCAGAAGTGCGTTCTGCCATGGGACCGAATACGATCAGCCGCGAGAACGTGAAGCGAAAAATCGTAATCTCTGCCAATGTTGCCGACCGCGACCTGCGCAGTGTGGTGAATGATATTCAGGCCCGTGTGGACAAGGATATTAAATTGCCCGAAGGGTATCATCTGGAATACGGTGGCCAATTTGAGAGTGAACAGGCAGCAAGCCGCACCTTGTTACTCACATCATTAATGAGTATTGCGGTGATCTTCTTACTGCTTTATCATGAATTCCGTAGTGTAAAAGAGAGTGCAATCATACTTATCAACCTGCCGCTTGCATTGATCGGTGGTGTGTTTGCTTTGTTGATGACAACGGGAGAGGTGAGTATTCCGGCTATTATCGGTTTTATTTCACTATTCGGTATCGCCACCCGAAACGGTATGTTACTGATCAGCCACTACAACCATTTACAACAGGAAGAGGGAATAAACGTGTACGATAGCGTAATCCGTGGCTCAATGGACCGTTTGAATCCGATTTTGATGACAGCATTGTCTTCGGCTCTCGCTCTTATTCCATTGGCACTGGGAGGAGATTTGCCGGGTAATGAAATTCAAAGTCCGATGGCGAAAGTTATCCTTGGTGGTCTTTTAACTTCCACGTTCCTGAACGGTTTCATCATTCCGATTGTTTATCTGATGATGCACCCTAAAAACAACCATTAACAATATCAAACAATGAAACGAATTCTCATATTTAGTTTTATCACTTTTTTCCTATATGCGGGAATGCGTGCCCAATCGGTCGGCATAGACGAAGTGCTGCACCGTATTGAAGCAAACAATAAGGAGTTGCAGGCCAATGCGCAACTCATCACTTCACAGAAATTGGAGAACAAGTCGGAAAACAATTTGCCTGATCCCACTCTCTCGTATGCCCATCTGTGGGGATCGGAAGATAAGAGTGAGACGATAGGTGAACTTGTTGTTTCTCAGAGCTTTGATTTCCCGACCTTGTATGCTACACGCGGAAAAGTAAACCGGCTCAAAACCGGTGCGCTTGATGCGCAGTCTGCCGCCTTCCGTCAACAACTGTTATTGCAAGCTAAAGAGCTTTGTTTCGACATCATCATGTTGCAGCACCAGCAAGTGATTCTGAATGAACGTATGAAACAGGCTGAGGAACTCTCTGCATACTATAAGAAACGTCTGGAGACAGGTGATGCCAATGTATTGGAAACAAATAAGATCAATCTGGAGTTACTGAATGTACGCACAGAATTCCGTACCAATCAGACTGCGCTTGATAACGCCTGGAAATCTCTCCTTGCACTCAACGGAGACCAGTCTTTGCAAGATAATGAGCTGAGCAGTTTCCGCTCCATCAACGACTATCCATTGCCGCTTCTTCCTACTAACTATGAACAGTTACGTTCGGAAGTGTTGGCAGCCGATCAGACTTTGCTGTCATTAAGCAGTGAAAGTGCTGCCGCCCGCAAACAGATTTCTGCAAGCAAACAAGGCTGGTTACCTAAATTGGAACTTGGATATCGCCGTAATACAGAGTCCGGTACTCCATTCAATGGAGTTGTAGTAGGCTTTTCCTTCCCGCTGTTTGAAAATCGCAATAAGGTTAAAATAGCCAAAGCGCAATCTCTGAACCTCGATTATCAGAAAGAGAACGCTGCTTTCCAAGCCGAAGCAGCCTTGGCAAAACTATACAGCGAAGCACAATCATTGCAGACTTCCATTCAGGAATACAGGGAGGCATTCAGTTCACAACAAGATCTTGCATTACTGAAGCAAGCTCTCACCGGTGGACAAATCAGTGTGATAGAATATTTTGTAGAAGTTTCTGTGATTTATCAAAGTAAGCAGAATCTACTTCAATTGGAAAATCAGTATCAGAAGGTAATGGCACAGATATACAAGAGTAAGCTATAAGAATATTATTCTTGTATCATAAAAGTAAAGCGAAGAATCGGCTCCCACAATTGAAGGAGTTGATTCTTCGCTTTCTTTATAAATACCAAACTATAGTTCTGTAATCTTTCCCATAAAGAGGATGGCTCCCGTACTCTTTTCCTTAATCATAAAGGCAAAAGGACGATTCACAAAGAAGGGAACAGGAGAAGGAAAACCGACAGCATTATCAAACATTCCTCCTACTGTAACCGCAGCCGCTTCGGTACCTTCCTCATCCACATTTATATAAGTAAACTGTTGCAGAAGGCCAATATATAGTTCTGCACCGGACATATTGGCAAACTTTGCTTTATAAGCATCGAAAGCATCTTTCATCCCCATAGCTATCATGTCCTCTTCCAGCTCTTTGTCATATTCTACTTTAAAACGAGGAAGTTTAATTTGTAACTCTTTTCCTACCATATTCTTACTCCACTGTTTCCAATTCTCATAATTCAGGCTGGATAAGCTTTCATCCAAGGTCTTATCTCCGGATGGCAACAGTATCACCATACTAAAAGCTTCATTGCCATAGGGTAATTCCGCAATAGAGAAATCATCAGTCTGGGTGTAACTGAACGTTGCGGTCTGGTTCATCATAGCTACTTTCTGCTGACTGCCGTCAACATTGGTAAAGTTATCCTGTCCAGTAGCCGACTTATCAAACTGGCTTTTCCAGATACCTTTAAAATAGAGTGCATTAATCAGATACATACGAGCATCCGCAGGTATTTCCTGAATAACCTCTTTTATGCAATTATTAGTCTGAGTGGCGCACCATTGGTTTATCACATCTTTGGCGGTCGGAGATGTGAAATCAAGTTCTTGCACCTGAGCATCGTACATTTTCTTATTTACATCAACAAAAGAGTCATAAACCTTAAAACCTTCCTCTATCCAGATAGAATTAGCTATTCCGAGTTGAGTTGTATTGTCCAAATCCAACAAAGCTGAAGTTAACTTTTGATTATAGTTGTTCAGATCATCAAGAGAGAAAGTATTGGCAGGGAATCCTAATACATTCTGCATCTCAGCAAGCGTATTATCAGTAGCCCCGTTCGTAATCATGGATAAACAAAGTGATGCACTCAATGGAGACACAAAAACATTCGGTTTTTCTTTTTCGGTACTGCACACCTGATCGAAGAAACGGAAAGCAAAGTCTGTACCTTTGTCCATAAACTCTTGTTCCGCACGGGTAAGATTGATGTCTTGACGTGGTTTAGGTTCCGGTTGAGAAGGATTCTCATCATTCTGACAGGCTGCAAGGATACTGAGTAGGCTTAGCGCAGCAATAGTTTTCTTTAGCATAAGCATTATAGTATTAGTTTTCTATTAAGTTACTCTGTTAGAATAAATGCATAAATTTATGAAATACTGCATCCTATAATAAATAAAACATAAATCTTTCCTATCTTTGCCTTTCGGTTTTGTTGAAGTATGCCTTTCGGTATGCTTCATGAAAAGGGAATTGGGTGTAACTCCCAAACAGTCCCGCTGCTGTAAACTCATTGTCAAGGATTTACCAATCACCTATGCCACTGCCGGTATTCGCACGGTGGGAAGGCGGTAAATCCGGAGTAAGTCAGAAGACCTGCAAAACCTATCAAATTTTATGCCTTCGAGGAAAGGGCATGAGATACTTATATTTTTACAGCTATTTGTTATGATCAAAGATAATCCATGCCGATGCATCTGGCTACGGTTTTGTTTATATTGTTTCACATGCTGCCTTTGTGTCAATTTACAGGCACAGCAGGCGGGAGACTCCATTACAGGAAAGGTACATGCCATTCCGGAAGTGGGAATAAAGGGGCGACGTGTACCCCAACGTATATCTGTAGCGATGCCCATACAAGTACTTGAAAAAAACGAATTAGAAAATCTCGGACTTCAGAATATAGCTGATGCTGTTCGCCGTTTTGCCGGATCCAATGTAAAAGATTATGGTGGTATAGGAGGATTAAAGACTGTTTCCGTCCGAAGCCTTGGCGCTACACACACAGCAGTAGTCTACGATGGAGTGGCTGTGAGCAACACCCAAGCGGGACAAATAGATATAGGACGTTTTGCATTGGATGATATAGACATGTTATCTCTGTCTGTTGGGCAAAATCATGATTTACTGCAACCTGCACGGCTTTTCGCTTCAGCAGGAATACTTTCTATATACAGTAAAAATCCTTTAGAAGGAACGGACAAAGCATATACCTTCAAAGGACAAATTAAAAGTGGTTCCTTTGGCTTAATAAATCCCTCTCTCACATGGGGACAACGTATAACACAACGAACCTGTTATACCTTGAATAGTAATTATCTACAAGCAGATGGAAATTATCCTTTTAAATTAATAAACGGCAAATATACTACGAATGAAAAAAGAAAAAATTCTGATATAAAATCATGGCACACAGAAGCAAATCTGTTTCATACATTGAAAGATAGTAGCCAACTGAACATAAAAGCATATTATTTCGATTCAGAACGTGGATTGCCAGGTTCAGTAATTCTCTACAATGATCAAGCCAATGAGCGTTTATGGGACAGAAATATCTTCATACAAGCCCGATACCTAAAAGACATTACCTCGGAATGGACCTTGCAGGGCCAAGCTAAATATAACTATTCGTGGAATAAATATGAAGATACAGACGTGAAATATGAAGGAGGTAGACAAACAGACATTAACAAGCAGCAAGAATATTATCTATCAGCTACTACACAATGGCAGCCTTGCAGTACATTTTCTACTTCATGGGCAAATGACCTTGTACTTAATACACTAGATAATAATTTGCCCAACAATCCTAATCCAACACGATATACATGGTTATCTGCATTTAATTTACGCTATCAATGGAAAGGGCTTACAGCCACAGGAACATTAGTACATACGCTGATTGCCGAGGATGTGAAATCAGGCAACCGCCCTGATAATCGTTCTCGTTTCAGTCCTACCCTTTCATTTATATATCGCCCTTGGGAGAAGTACTCCCTCTTTCTGCGATTAATGTACAAAGACACTTTCCGCGTACCAACTTTCAATGACCTTTATTATCAACGTATGGGCAATACTGACCTACGACCTGAAAAGGCACGCGAATACAATATAGGTATTACCTGGAGTGGTACTCCATTCTCTTTCACTAATTACGTAATGCTAACTGTTGATGGATATTTTAATGAAGTAAATGATAAAATTGTCGCCTTACCCACAACCTATGTCTGGAAGATGATGAATTTGGGGAAAGTACATATCACCGGGGCAGATATAACTTTACGTACCTCTATCCCGATCCACCGTAATATTGATTTATCAATAACAGGCAATTATACCTATCAGAAAGCTATTGACGTAACTTCATCAAGCAGTAAGAATTATAAAGACCAGATTCCTTATACTCCTCTACATAGTGGCAATGCTTCCATACTTGCAGAAAGCTCCTGGATAAATATAGGTTATGCCTTAACTTGTGTAAGCGACCGATACAGCCTGCCACAGAACATACAAGAAAATCGCATTGATGGATATACGGAGCATACCCTGTCAGCATCCCGCGTATTCCAACTAAGAAAATGCAGACTTCGCCTCCAAGCCGAACTAATAAACCTGACAAATAAACAATATGATATTATCAAATATTACCCAATGCCGGGACGCTCATTTCGGATAACGGGTAGCCTATTTTTCTAATTAATTACAACCTAAAAAAACAAAACATGAAAGTAAGAAGCTTATTATTCAGTACTCTTTGTATGCTCGCAATCTCTGTAACATTCACCTCTTGTAGCGATGATGACGATGCCCCATGGAACGATGAAGGTACTAAAGTAGAATTACCACAACGACGAATGTTCATCCTGAATGAAGGAAAAGCTGATAACAACAATGCAGGCATTGCCTTTTATGCCCCTAATAGAGATGCTAATGACAGCAATAATAATTTTATTGCCAACATCTATTTTAAGCAAAATGAAAAACAGTTGGGAGACACTGGCCAGGATATATTAGAATATGAGGACAATATTTATGTCATTGTGTCCGGCTCAAGCCTATTGCTGAAACTGAACGCTGCGGCAGTGGAAGAAGCACGCCTTTCATTCAGTAGTTCTGATGGTCAACCACGATACATGGCAGCTAAAGACGGCAAAATCTACGTTACACTTTGGAGTGGAAAGGTTGCACGTATTGATTCTCGCACTATGAAAATAGAAGCTTATGTCGATGTCAATGCCAACCCGGAACAGATTGTTGAAAATGAAGGCAAACTATATGTAGCGAATTCCGGATATGGGGAAGGAACAGATGTTTCTGTAATCGACCTGAATACTTTCAAAAAAGAAAAAGATATACCCGTTGTAAAAAATCCCAATCGCATACTTGAATCAAATGATGAAGTCTACCTTTTATCATGGGGTATCTGGACCAATGTATTGGGTGAAGGCTACACCTTCCAGCGCATAAAATCGGATGATACTGTGGAATCAATAGCAGTAGCATCAGCCTTTGCAGAACATGATGATACGATTTTTCTCATTTATTCTGACTGGAAAAGTGACGGATACGAGCATAGTTTTTCCACTTATAATACAAAAACACATAAACTTACCGAAGGAAATTTCTTAAAGAATGCCCCTCAGGAATTATTATCATCAAGTATATATGGTTTTAATATCGACCCTGAAACGGGAGAATTCTATATCAGTACTTCTGACTATGTTTCCAATGGTGATATTTACCGTTTTAAGAAAGATGGAACTTTTGCTGAAAAGTTTGATTGTGGAGGTATCAACCCAAGCAAAATGATTTTCTTACAATGAAACAAATTTCTGTCTTTATAACCCTTTGGGTGACAGTGTTATTTCTTTCCGCCTGCGGCGGAAAGAGCAGCACTGTTTCCGGCTCTGCACAAGGAGACAGCATCCCTCTGCACTATTCTTCTAATCTCTCTCTGATAGATTACGAAGATTATATCGTTGCACAGCTACGCAATCCCTGGGATACAACAAAGATACTACACACCTATGTATTAGTAGACAAAAAGCAGCCGTTACCCCAAGAACTGCCTCAAGGTACTCTTGTCCGCACCCCACTTAGTAAAGCAGTCATCTACTCATCCGTTCATTGCAGCTTGCTAAAAGACCTCGGTGCTTTAAATAGTATTGGTGGCGTATGCGACTTGAAGTACATCAAACTACCGGAAATCGAGGAAGGATGCCGAAACGGAACCATCACCGATGTAGGTGATGGCATGAACCCCAATATCGAAAGAATCATAGACCTGCACCCCGATGCCATCCTACTTTCTCCTTTTGAAAACAGCGGCGGATACGGGCGTGTGGAAAAGTTGAATGTACCCATCATTGAATGTGCTGACTATATGGAAACCTCTTCATTGGGACGTGCCGAATGGATGCGTTTCTACGGTCTACTATTTGGTAAAAAAGCGGAAGCAGATGCTATGTTTGCTTCGGTAGAAAGAAGCTATAAGGATTTACAGGAATTAGTAAAACCCATCTCCTTTGCTCCCTCCGTGATGTGTGATTTGAAAACAAGCTCTACCTGGTACACTCCGGGTGGCAACAGCACCATTGCCAGGCTATACGCTGATGCAGGCGCCAACTATATTTTCAGAGAAGATACACATAGCGGCTCGCTCCCCTATCCTTTCGAAGTTATCTTTGAGAAAGGTCAGCAAACGGATTTCTGGCTGATACGCTATAACCAACCTATAGATAAAACATACAAGGAACTGGAAAAAGAATTTGCCCCTTATGCAGGTTTCCGTGCTTTCAAGGAACGGAACATCTACGGATGTAATACCAACCGGGTTCCTTTTTACGAAGAAACGCCTTTCCATCCGGACTGGTTATTGAAAGATTTGATTAAAATATTTCACCCTTCACTGTTGGAAGGCTATGAGCTGAGGTATTACAAAAAACTATCAGAATAGAACTGATGATAAGAACGAAAGCAAAAGGATATATATATGGCATAGCACTGTCGGTCCTCATTCTCGTATTGATGGCTGCGAATCTCTGGTTCGGTTCAATCAATATCCCCGCCGGAGCTGTGTGGAATACTCTCATAGGAAATGAAGTAGAAAAAACCAGCTGGGCTTTTATTATCTGGGAGTCCCGTCTGCCGCAAGCCGTCACGGCATTACTATGTGGTGCCGCACTCGCAGCTTCGGGACTGATGCTACAAACGGCATTCAACAACCCACTGGCAGGTCCATCCATCCTGGGCATTAACTCAGGAGCAAGTCTTGGTGTCGCATTGGTGATGCTGGCCGGTGGAGGAAGCATTGCTACAGGAGTATTTACCTTATCCGGTTTCTTTTCCGTGATACTCGGTGCCTTCATCGGGTCGATGGTGGTAATGGGACTTATCCTTTTCTTTTCGACACTGATAAAAAGCAACATCATGCTGCTGATTGCGGGTATCATGATCGGTTATATCACTTCGTCCGCTATTTCATTACTTAATTTCTTTGCTACTGCCGAAGGGGTACATTCTTATATGATATGGGGCATGGGGAACTTCGGAGGTGTCTCATTGCAACAACTCCCCTATTTCTCCATTTTCTGTCTGGCAGGTTTGTTACTTTCCATCCTGCTTATCAAACCCTTGAATGCCTTGCTGTTGGGTACACGCTATGCTGAAAACTTAGGAGTAAACATCCGTCGCACAAGAAATCTGTTACTGATTGCCACCGGACTACTGACAGCCGTCACCACCGCCTTCTGCGGACCTGTTGCTTTCATCGGCCTAGCCGTTCCACATATCTCCCGCCTGATGCTGGGTACGTCCAATCACAATTCACTGCTTCCCGTCACTTTGCTGACAGGTGGTGTAATTGCCTTGCTCTGCAATCTGATCTGCATCCTTCCGGGTGAAGCAGGTATTATTCCCCTCAATGCGGTAACCCCTGTGCTGGGGGCGCCTGTTATCATTTATGTCATTGTCAACCAACGTAAAATACAATACTTCAACTGATGGAGAAAGCTGTTATCACCGCAAACGATTTATGCATCGGCTACCGCCAGGGAAAGCAAGAGAAACGGATACATGAACATCTCTCCTTCCGGCTCTATCCCGGAGAACTGACCTGCCTTCTGGGAGCTAATGGAACCGGTAAATCAACTCTGCTCCGCACTTTGGCGGCTTCGCAACCGGCCTTGTCAGGAGAATTATTTGTACAGGAAAAGCCATTGTCTGCCTATTCCGAAAAAGAACGTTCACGTACCATCGGAGTAGTACTGACAGACAAGACACAAGCAGGCGGACTGACTGTATATGAGTTGGTAGCTCTGGGACGACAACCTCATACGGGATTCTTCGGCAGATTGAACAAAACGGATCACTCCATCATTGAAGAGGCTCTGGAAGCTGTAAGCATCAGTCATAAAGCACACAGTTATACTGCAGAGCTATCAGATGGGGAACGACAGAAGGTCATGATTGCCAAAGCATTGGTACAGGAATGTCCGCTCATTCTGCTGGATGAACCGACAGCTTTCCTAGATGTAGTGAGTCGCATCGAAATTATGACTTTGCTTCATCGCCTGGCAGTGGAACAAAAGAAAGCAATCCTGCTTTCCACCCATGACATAGAGCAGGCATTGGTACTGGCAGATAAACTTTGGTTACTTTCAAAAGAAAACGGACTGCAATGTGGAGTAACGGAAGATATGATTCTAAGTCACCGGATGGACGGCTTGTTTTCCCGCAACGATATCCGGTTTGATTATGCGCACGGAGTATATTATCCCAAAGTGGATAGTAACCGCTGTATCATTGTGGAAGCCAATGATGAAGTATTGCTGCACTGGACAACAAATGCACTCAACCGGCATGGCTATGCTTGTTCTCCCATTTCTACGTCAGGGACGGTCGATTTGCCATACTTACAGGTATTGTCTGCCGAAGATTTCAGACTGCATAAAGGAAAGGAATACAAATTCCACTCTTTCGAACAACTACTTGCCAATGTCTGACAAAAGCAATGATATTTATATACAAACGCACTGATTTCAACTAACGCTTTATTTCTGATAATCAAAAGAATACAAAATATTAATTCTTTGTTTACAAGAAGTTGGGAGTTTGTCGACAAGAAGTTAACTTCCTGTAGACAAACTCCTAACTTCCTGTAAAAGGAGAAATAACCGATTTTCCGGTTTCCTTACACTGCATGAACCGCGTGATTGATAGGATGAATGGCGGTTGTATCGAATGGTGCTCTATTCTATAATAGTACCTTAATAGACAGCATCACGTCTACCCTCAGCACATTTATACGATTCCATTTATCTAACTCCAATGTTTCTTCCTTGCCTTCTGTCTCTACTTTCAGTGACGAAGTGTGCCCTCCCATTACTGAAATGTTGGCACCCATATAGAGATTTCTGTATAGATGGCGTGTAAGCGATAGATCAGCATTGGCGCCCAGAAAACCTTTATTGCATTCGCGTTCCGTTTCCTTGTTCAGACTTTCGCTGTTATAATGCATATAGCCTGCACCTGCCATGCAATCAAGGCACCATTTATCCGTGATCATGGTGCGATAGCCTATTTGGGGCGCAATATAAAGCAGCTCCACGTCTTCGGCGATTTGTGTGCTTTTCGCTAAATCATTAGCTCTCGCTAAATTGTAATTTTCCGATGCGGAGAAAAGGTTGAATTTCAATCCAGCTTGGAATGCTTTATTCAGCAAATAGGATGCCTTGATATTTCCGCTGAACCCGCTTTTGTATTCTTTCCGGTAATCAACACCATAAGAAGACAGGTTGGAGTGCCCAAAGACACTTCCCGCTCCCAAATCTACGGATACGGAAAACTTGCTGTTGCTAACCGATTGAGCATTGATGAAGGCTGTGCTGATGAAGCACAGACAGAATGCAAGAAATATTTTTCTCATAACATTAAAGTTTTAAGTTAACTACTGCTTTTGCAAGAACTTCTGAATCGTTCTTTGAATCAGATATTGTACAATGCATATCACTATAGCTACTGGAATAGCATATAATAGAGATGTACTGAAGGATAAATTCTTCTCAAAAAGAAGGAATAATGTGAAGATTATGCACAAGATGCCCCCCAATGCTACATATCCGACTTTTCCCCAACTATAAGGTATTGGAAGGAAAAATAAACCTCCAATTACGCATGCCATGCAAATGGCGCCTATAAGTGAACATTCATTGTCATTCACATAGAGAATTGTGAATAAAATAATCACTATGAGTGGAGTGATAATTTTTAAAAGCTTCTTCATTATCTTTATTGTGTTAATAGATTTGTAGTTAAATTATTGCAGTCTTTTGCTGTTGATTAATTCTGTAGTTGAAATCATTTTGTGGGAAATATTATCGGAGTTACTATTTCTTTTATAAAAATACGATCAACGGGCTTCTCGTCTACATACTTCATCTCACATAATAATGCTATTGCTGATGACTCAAGTGCTGCCCCTCCTAAAATAACAGCTAAAGACAACCATCCACTTGGACCAGTTGAAGCAATGGCTGCCGCTGAGCCATTAAGACACATATGAAGCCCAAAACCAACAGCTCCACCAACATCACTTTTCCAGATGCTGCTCCTTGTGAGCCCTTTTAATTTATAGTTCACATATCCGCATTTATTTCCCCATTTATTATCATTCTCATCCCAATATATGGAAGATGATTTTGCAACTGCGATAGCAGGAAGAATGATATTTCTATCTATATCTGTAGTTAAAATATTTTGCGCTTCAGATTCCAACTGACTTAGTTGAAGTTGTAAATCACTAACTTCTAATGACGTATTATTTAAAAGTTCGCCTATTTTATCAATATAGCTATCGGCAATAGAGGAAATATTTACCTGTACATCCATTCTTCCTATGTTTAACGTTTTGATGGTCTCAGTATCTTCTTTGAATTGTTTCTCGCCACCATACAATAGATAAGCGTTTTGTGCTGCATCATCTGATTCATTGATTTGTTTCGTAATATACTCACAACAAAGTTCATTTACTTGCTTGAGTAGGTCTCTCTGGCAGTCAATTTCTAACTGGGTTCCAACATCTGCCCTGGTGGCGGTTCTAGGGGGGAGTGATAATTTACTGAAAACATAATCGAGCCCCTCATTATGAATTCTTCCGATTTCTGTAAAATCTATATTGCGATTGTCAGATTGATTATCTGTGACCATATTTTCCGTGTCACTACAGGAACTGAAAGATAGTGTTATTAAAAATATAAATAAAAGAGTCTTCATACCATTGTGTTTTTTTTAATTAATAATCTGTGAGCTGTGTCTAAATTCAATTTCCGTTTCTGCCATTTTGAACTTTTAATTTAATAATCGATTTGGTTGTATGTATCATTTTGAGATAATATTACTAATTCGTTAAAAGCAAGGGGAGCAGGCCCTTCTTTTTGACGAATTAGTTTTTTTCCTTAGAGTTAGCATTTACATTATATACGTAGATCATCTATATAGAAATCTCCGCTAAGTTTATATTCACTACTAATAAGATCAATTGTGTATTTCCCATCGTCCATATTTGGCAATACAAGCGTATACGGCTGGCCGGAATATATAGAAATTATATTCGTATAAACGATATCACCTGTGTTATCTTTGATGATAATCATTAGGTTGTTTATAGGAATGTTCGAAGAGATACAGAACGTATTGCGTTCTTGTTCAATGAAAACATTGCTGATAGGAACTTCATATTGTTTCTCGCCAGCTGCTTCTTTCTTTTCTAATTTTACAGGACTGCCTGACCAGCTGTTTAAGCAAAGTAATAAACAGATGCAACTTAAAAATAAATGTTTCATATCTATGTGTTTTTAGCAAAGCTCGTGAAAAATTCAGTTCATTGTACATCTTTTTATGTGCATTTTATGTGCATTTTGTTTGATGGGGGTGATTTGTGTGCAAAAAATGTGCATTGCCAACACTATTATGTAAAAAGCTTGTTCTGTTATTCGTAAAAGAATTACTTTTGTGAGTATGAAACATACCTTATATCTATTTATTATCTTCTTTTTGTTAGGCTTCTGTGCTTGCAAGGAAAAAACTTATCCGCGATGTCTGCTTGTGGCGGATAGTCTGGTGAATACTAATCCGGATAGCGCTATTTCTCTGCTTTGCTCTATAAAGGAGGATATGCTTGTGCAGTCAGAGGAGATACAAATGTACTATCATCTACTTTGTATAAAAGCGGATGATAAAGCCTATATTTCGCTGAAATCTGATAGTTTGATACTCTCCATATTACATTATTATATAGAAAAGAATGATAGTAGACATCTTCCTGAAGCTTATTATTATGCAGGACGAACCTATCGTTCACTGGGGGATGCTCCGCAAGCATTGAATTATTTTGATAAAGCATTGGAGGTTTTGGGAAGTGACTCTTGCTGTGAGCTAAGAAGTTTATTGAATAGTCAAATGGGCTATATTTTCTTTGATCAAGGTATTTGGGACGAAGCCAGAAAAGTCTATGCTCAAGCTTATCGGTGGAGTGCATTAAAGAAAGATAGTGTATCTATGGTATATGATCTTAGGGATATCGCTTCTACATATAGTGATGCCGGCGTTATGGATAGCTCCTTGATTTTCTATCAGAAGGCTTATGATTTGGCATGCAATTTAAAGAATCACCGGCTCATGAATATGGTGCAAAGCCAGATTGCCAGAGTTTATAAGAAGACAGGAGAATATGATTTGGCAAAGAAAGCTTTGCAATCTTCACTGGCGGCAGTGGACGACAGAACAAAAAGTGCTGTATATTCCATAGCTGCTGATATACATTATAAGATGGGAGAAAAGGATTCTGCTTTTTATTATTATAATGAATTGCTGGATTTTGGTGGCCTCCATGCCAAAACAGATGCATATTGGCACCTGGCCGAATTTGCTCTGGAGGAAGGACAGGCTCAGAAAGCAAAGGAGTATCTTGAGCAGTATATAGCGGGCATTGATTCGGTCTGGAAACTTACTGACACGGAAACAATTCGTAAAATGCATGCTCATTATAATTATACATTGCGGGAAAGGGAGAATGATCAATTAAAAGCGGAAAACAAACAGGACAAATTTTACTTGGAGTGCTTTGCAGTGGGAAGTGTTGTTGTCCTGTTATGCTTTATTGCATATTTTCAATATAGCCGGAGAAAGCATGCCCAGCTAAAATTGCAATTGATACAACTGGAACAGATAAAGGAGGAGCAATACCAGAAAAGTATCCTGTTCATCGAAGAAAACCGAAGAATGCAGGAAAAACTGGAACATGCACTTCTGGAAAATAGTCGTTCTGAGTTGCAGAAGGAACAGATGGAAAAACAAAAAGAGCTCCTTTACTATACCGGAAAACGGGCGGAGTTAGGCTTGCAAGAGAGAGAGCAGGCACGCAAAGTGTTACTGGAATCTGACATCTGTAATTTATTTAAAGGAGCATGCAGGGATAGCCTGGAAAGTCAAGTGTCCGGTGAGGATTGGAGCTTACTGGAGGAAGCGGTGAATGGAGCGTATGGAGGGCTTATAGGGAAACTTTACAAAATACATAAACTCAACGAACGCGAAGTTCGCATTTGTCTTCTGATTAAAATTGGTATTTTACCTAAAGACATGGCAAAACTAACGAATTATTCCAGAGAATCCATATCATCCGTCCGGCGAAGACTGTATGAGAAGTTCTTTGGCGAGAAAGGTACTCCACAGCAGTGGGATGAATTTATTGATTCGTTGTAGAAGTTAAATCCGGTTCTTGAACTTCCTCCGGAAGAGTGTTTTCTTCTACCCCTTCTTCTTCTGCTACTGTTGCACCCTCAACTAAATGATTCTGCGCTTTTGTGGCTTCTATTTGTTCTTTGAATGAAGCATCATTCTTTATTTTCTTCAGGGCAGCTTGTGCGGCATTCTGCTGAGACTCCTTTTTAGAATATCCGGTTCCTTTCCCGGCCGAAATACCTTCTATGCGGATTTCGGTATGAAACATGGGGTTATAATCTTCATCAAGGAACTGCTCGATCAGCTCAAATGAAACCTCAACTTTGCTTTTTTGGCTCCATTCAATCAGCTTTGATTTGAAGTTGACCTCTTTGCGCGACATCTTGTCGAGGTCAATGTAATTCTTGAATATCTTTTCTTCCATGAACCGCTTGCAGCGCTCGTAGCCCTGATCCAGATAGATGGCACCGATAAATGCTTCGAAAGCATTTCCGTACATATAACTATTGTGCGAGGAAGAACGGGTGGAATATTTTACCAGCTTGTCCAGGCCTATTTCTACTGCCAACTTATTCAGAGTTTCCCGTTGCACGATTTTGGAACGTGTATTTGTGAGAAAACCTTCGCGACGGCCTTCGAAATGCTTATAGACAATATCTCCCACGATGGCGTCAAGAATGGCGTCACCCAGGAACTCCAGTCGTTCATTATTCAAAGGGCGTCCCTTTTCTGAGCGGATGGAGGTGGATTTATGCAACAAAGCCTGCTGGTAGAGCTGAATGTTGCGGGGATAGAACCCCAGAATCTTATAAAAACAAAAATAAGACTCTTTGTCCTTACGGAATAAGAGCCTTATTTTGTCTATTTGATTACGTAACACGACTGATTATTCTGCGTATTTCTTAAAAATAACACATGCATTATGACCGCCAAATCCAAATGTATTGGACAGAGCTACGTTCACTTCGCGTTTTTGAGCTTTGTTGAACGTAAGGTTAAGGTCATAGTCGATGTTTTCGTCGTTATCACCCTCTTCGTGGTTGATAGTCGGAGGTACGATGCCATTCTTGATCGCAAGAATACTTGCGATGGCCTCTACCGCACCGGCGGCGCCCAGCAAGTGACCAGTCATGGATTTTGTTGAACTGATGTTCAATTCAAATGCATGTTGACCAAATACTTCTTTAATAGCTTTAGCTTCCGATATATCACCTACAGGAGTAGAAGTACCGTGTACATTGATATAATCTACTTCCTCGGGGCTCATCTCGGCATCTTCCAACGCATTTCTCATCACTAACTTGGCTCCAAGTCCTTCCGGATGAGAAGCGGTCAGATGGTGAGCGTCGGCAGACATTCCTACACCGGCAACTTCTGCATAAATCTTAGCACCACGTGCTTTGGCGTGTTCCAGCTCTTCAAGAACCAGACAACCGCCACCTTCACCCATCACGAAACCGTCACGGCTTGCGCTGAACGGACGAGATGCAGTTGTAGGAGATTCATTGCGTGTTGATAATGCATGCATAGCATTGAAACCGCCTACACCGCCAACGGTGATTGCAGCTTCCGAACCACCACTCACAATGACGTTAGCCTTACCCAGACGAATCAGGTTGAAGGCGTCAGCAATAGCGTTCGTGGAAGTAGCGCATGCAGAACAAGTTGCATAGTTGGGACCGTGAAAACCATACATAATAGAAATCTGTCCGGCTGCAATATCCGAAATCATCTTGGGGATGAAGAACGGATTGAACTTAGGACCGTTTTCTTTGCCGGTCAAGGCATAGTTACCTACCTCTTCCTCGAATGTACGGATACCACCGATACCGGCGCCAAAGATGACACCAATTCTGTTTAAATCCTCATTTTCGATGTCAAGACCAGAATCAGTGACCGCTTCTTTTGCGACGGCGATGGCATATTGTGTATACAAGTCCATCTTACGGGCTTCTTTGCGGTCGATATATTTGGTAGCTTCGAAGTTTTTCACTTCGCAGGCAAATTGGGTCTTGAAAAGGGAAGCATCGAAATGAGTAATAGGTCCTGCTCCACTAACCCCATTCACAAGGTTTTCCCAAAAATCGGAAACATTGTTGCCAATAGGGGTAATGGCGCCGAGACCTGTTACTACAACTCTTTTTAATTCCATATTAAATTGATGGATAGGATTACTTAGCGTGTTCTTCGATGTAAGAAACGGCGTCGCCTACAGTACCAATCTTTTCAGCTTGGTCATCCGGAATAGAGATACCGAATTCCTTTTCGAATTCCATGATAAGTTCTACAGTGTCAAGAGAATCAGCTCCTAAATCGTTAGTGAAGCTAGCTTCGTTAGTAACTTCTGATTCTTCAACGCCTAATTTGTCGACGATAATCGCTTTCACTCTTGATGCAATTTCAGACATAACTTTAAGTTTTTAATTAATAATTAGTTTTATTTCTTTAAATTTGCGGGGCAAAGGAATAAATATTTATCGTCACTCGCAAATATTTAGGGAATTAAATGCAATGTTTTGCACATTTTTCACGGTTTTGTGCACTAAAAGGAAGAAATATGAGGAAAAAAATCGCAGTATTAGCATCGGGAAGCGGCACAAATGCCGAAAATATCATCCGTTATTTCCGGGAAAAAAGTTCGGCTTGTGTGGCTTTGGTTTTAACTAACCGTCAGAATGCGTTTGTTTTAGAGCGTTCACGCGGGCTGGAAGTGCCTTGTTTCTATTTTCCGAAGAGTGACTGGGAGAATGGAGAGGCGATTTTATCGGTGTTGCGGGAGCATGATATTGATTTTGTAGTGCTGGCCGGTTTTCTGGCGCGCGTGCCGGATCTTATTTTGCATGCTTATCCTAATAAAATGATAAATATACATCCTTCGTTGTTGCCGAAGTTCGGCGGAAAGGGCATGTATGGCGATCGCGTGCACGAAGCTGTGATTGCTGCCGGCGAGGAGGAAAGTGGCATTACTATTCATTATACGAATGAACATTATGATGAGGGTGCCATTATTTGCCAGGTGAAATGCCCGGTGTTGCCGGAAGATACTCCTGATGATCTGGCGCATCGTATTCATGCGCTGGAATATGACACTTATCCCAAAGTGATAGAAAAGTTGCTTGAATCCGAAGGCTAAGCTACGGAGTTATTACGGAGAATGCTGTCTTTTCTCTCCGTAGCGGATAATCTCCTCTTAACTTTTCAAATAGTTCGGGATGAGCTCTCAACGTTTCGCAGTCTTTCCGCGGATCATACATTTTTAAATAGGCTTCTGTAGGGGTAGATGCTATGATGATCGGATTTTCCGGTTCGGGTGGAGCAATGTGATAGTCAGCTTGTATGCCGAAGTGTCGGCACAGGGAGTCCAGAGACATTCGCGTAGCATTTGCTTTTCCGTCTGCCGAGTATCCGGCGATATGGGGGGTGCCGATGAATACCTTATATAATAAGGAGAGATTAATGTCGGGTTCGTTTTCCCATACGTCAATGACGGCATCGGAAATCAGGCCGTTTTCGAGAGCTTTCAATAAAGCTGCTGTTTCTATTACTTCTCCGCGGGAAGTATTGATGATGATGGGAGAACGTTTGAGGGAACGGAAGAATGCTTCATCGGCCAGATGGAAAGTTTTATATTTCCCTTCCTTATATAAAGGTACGTGGAAAGTGATAACATCACATTCTTCGGCAAGAAACTGTAAAGAGCGGAAGTTAGTACTTCCTTCTTTCTCTTCTCGTGGCAAGTCGTTCAGCAATACCCGCATACCTAATTCGCGAGCCACTTTAGCCACTTTGATGCCTACGTTGCCTACTCCGACAATGCCAATGGTCATTTCTGATAAGTTTTTTCCTTTCAGGAGATTTATTAATAAGAGTGTGGATTGCAAGTACTGTGCTACGGAAGCGGAGTTGCATCCCGGTGCATTAGTCCAGGTTATGCCCGCTTCGTGGCAATACTCCGTATCTATATGATCGAAGCCGATTGTGGCTGTAGCAATGAATTGTACCCGGCTTCCTTGTAGTAATTCGCGGTTGCATTGAGTGCGTGTGCGGATTATTAGTGCATCTGCATCCTTCACTAAAGCAGGGGTGAAGTCTTTTCCGGGGACATATATTACTTCGTCGGCTATTTTCCCGATAGCTTCCTTTATAAAAGGTATTTTATTGTCAACAATAACTTTCATGGAATTCTGTTTTTTTGAATACAGGCAAATTTAGAAATTAATTATATGTATGGGGTCATGTTATAGTAATAAAGTATAGCTGGTTTCTATTTTCTTATGAAAGTTGCTTTGATTTGTTAACGTATTCTTCATACGAATCCTTTGATCTTATCTTATTGAAGGTGTTATGGGGTAGTAAAAATATGAAATAAATAAGGAAGAGGATATTTTGCTTTTGGAGCAAGATGGGAATAAAAAGTGGGGAACGGTTGCTTGTGTGGGAAATATTGCATAACTTTGTATTATTGTATAACTGTAAAGTTCGTTAAGATTATGGCATTTAGTAACCTTTGCAACAGCATTTTTGAGAAGTCAGTCGCGGATTATCATGTAACGGATAGCGTGGATGCGCCAATGAACAATCCTTACGAGTTGAAGACGATTGAGTATTATCTATATTTGAAGAATTGGATTGATGCCGTACAATGGCATTTTGAAGATATTATACGTGATCCGCAGATTGAACCGAATGCGGCATTAACTTTGAAACGAAGAATAGACAAGTCTAATCAGGACAGAACAGACTTGGTGGAACTGATCGATAGCTATTTCCTGGATAAATATAAAGATGTGAAACCGATGGCGGAGGCTACCATTAATACGGAAAGTCCCGCATGGGCGATAGACCGTCTTTCTATTCTTGCATTAAAGATCTATCACATGCAAAAGGAGGTGGAACGTACGGATACTACTCCCGAACATCATGCTCAATGCAAGGCTAAACTGGACATCCTTCTGGAACAAAAGCAAGATCTTTCGTCGGCCATTGACCAATTGCTGGCTGATATTGAATCCGGAAAAAAATATATGAAAGTATATAAACAGATGAAGATGTATAATGACCCGGCCTTGAATCCGGTGCTTTATGCAAAAAGATAACGAATGGCACGTATCCTCATTATCCGTTTCTCTGCGCTTGGCGATGTAGCCATGACGGTTCCGGTAGTGCATTCGCTGGCAGCCGAATATCCTCAGCATGAAATCATAGTGCTGAGTCGTACTGCATTGCAACCTCTTTTTCTGAAGTTGCCGGAGAATGTAAGCTTTTACGGTGCCGATTTGTCGGGGAAACATAAAGGATTACGAGGATTAAACAGTCTGTATGCAGAACTAAAAGGGCTACATTTTGATTATGTGGCCGATTTTCATGATATACTTCGCGCGAAATACTTACGATGGCGTTTTCGGTTGGATGGCGTACCTGTAGCTGCAATATGCAAGGGGCGGGCAGGTAAGAAGAAACTGGTTCGTCGTCATCATAAGGTTTTTGAAAAGCAGGAAAGTTCTTTCCGGCGCTATGCTGATGTACTGGAAAAGCTGGGGCTTCCGGTTCAATTGAAGTTCACTTCCATCTACGGAGAGGGGAAAGGTGACTTCTCGCAAATAGAACCGGTGGTAGGATCGAAAGGGAATAATAAATGGATAGGTATTGCTCCTTTTGCTAAACACAAAGGTAAGATTTATCCAGTAGAACAGCAGGAACGGGTTGTTGCCTATTTTGCTGCAATGCCGGATGTGAAAGTTTTCCTTCTGGGTGGAGGGAAGAGTGAAAAGGAGGTATTCGACCGCTGGACCGCTAAGTATCCTTCCGTCCTATCGTTGATTGGTAAGCTGAAAATGGATACGGAATTGAATCTGATGAGTCATTTGGATGTGATTCTTTCCATGGACTCCGCTAATATGCATTTGGCATCTCTGGTCAATGTGCCTGTTGTTTCTGTATGGGGTGCTACGCATCCTTATGCCGGATTCATGGGCTGGAAACAGTTGCCGGCCAATACGGTGCAACTAGACTTATCCTGCCGTCCATGTTCGGTTTACGGGCAGAAGCCTTGCTGGCGTGGCGATTATGCCTGCTTGAGAGAGATAAAACCTGAAGAAATTATTGCGAAGATTGAAGAGAATATAAGGTAAATGATGGATAAATATTTTAGAATGACGGGACCGTCTAAAAAGGTGAAGGCAGAGTAAAATATGAAAATAATAGTAAATCCTGCATACGAGCATTTGCGGAAATTTGTAGAAAGCATTCCTGATATCTTTGAAAGTGAGGGGAGGGTGATCTACTCTGGAAGAAACCTCATCAAAGTGATGACGGTGGATGATGGATTGGAGATCAATATAAAACGTTATGGAGTTCCGGCTTTGGTAAATCGGATTGCTTATTCTTTTTTTCGTGCCCCGAAAGGAAGGCGCGCCTTTTCATATCCCAACATACTGCTTCAGAGAGGCTTTGAGACCCCGGTTCCTATCGCTTATATCGAAGAATGTAAGTGGGGCTTGATCAAGTACTCTTATTTTATCAGTCTTCAATCTTCCTATCGAAGAAATTTTTATGAATTCGGCAATGCCGATGTTAACGATTGCCGGGATGTTGTTATAGCCTTTGCCCGTTATACGGCTCGTCTGCATGAATCTGATATCATGCACCGGGATTATTCTCCTGGAAATATTCTGTTTGATAAGATAGATGGTGAGTATCATTTTATGTTAGTGGATATTAATCGCATGAGCTTCGGTAAGATCAGTATCGATATGGGCTGTGCCAATTTTGCCCGTTTATGGGGACAGAAAGCCTTTTTTGAATTACTTGCCAGAGAATATGCACGTGCACGCAATACTGATGAACAATACTGCGTTGATAAAGTGCTTGCACACCGGAAGAAGTTCTGGATTTATTTTGCAAAGAAACATCAAGTGAAGTATAAACTGGAGCTATAGAGAGAAGTATGCGTATTGTCTTATTCTGTGAAAATAAGTATGCTGTTGATATATTATTGCCTATATATCAGGAAGCGGTAAAGTCGGAGACGAATCATATCTTGTGGTATGTGCATCTTCCGAAGATCCCGGTTTTCCCACTGGACGGAAAGGTCGTTTACACCTATTCGATGCAGGAGGTTTATGATTTTTCTCCGGAAGCTATATTTGTGCCGGGCAATATTGTTCCCTATTATTTGCCGGGTGTGAAGATACAGGTTTTTCATGGCTATGCGGCAGAAAAGAAAGATCATTGGGTCATTCGTCGCTATTTTGATACCTATTTCACCCAAGGTCCTTTTTTTACGAAAAAGTTTAAGGAATTAGCTGCCGAATATAAAGATTTTGAGGTCGTGGAGACCGGTTGGCCCAAACAAGATTGGATAAAAAATCATTGGCATGATTTTGACCGGGAACGTGAAGAACTGTTGAAACTGCATGGAAAAAGTCAAATTGTATTATATGCACCTACTTTTTCACCAAGTTTAACATCTCTTCCTGCATTAAAAGAGGCTTTGCTGCATTTAGTAAAGATGAGGGATGTCGTTCTGTTGTTGAAGTTGCATCCGTTGACTAAAAAAGAGTGGGTGGATGAATATAAACAACTGGCAGAACAAGAAGAACACATTATATGGGAAGACGGCTTTAATGTTACGAAGTATCAGTTAATGTCCGATGTCATGATAAGTGACACTTCCTCAACAGTATATGAATTCTTGCTTCTGGGACGTCCGGTAATTACTTATCGCACCATAGCGAAGGACATTTACTGGACTGACATAACGGATACGTCCCAATTGACAGACGCCTTTGAAAGTGTGCAGCATGATGAAAACGCTATTGCGAAAAGACGATGGGTGGTTGATAACTACGATCCGTATCTGGATGGAAATGTAGCCAGGCGAATGCTGGAAGCGGCTGAAGATTATATTCGCCGTCATGGTGTTCCGAGAGAACGGAAGTTGAACCTTTGGAGAAAATATACGAGTATAAAGACGTTCGGAAGGATAAAGAAGTGATGAAAAGTAATGTAGAACTATTAAAAAGCAGGAATATGAAATCTTATGTTTTTCCGGGAAATATAGAAGAGCGGATTCTTCGAATCGCAGGAGAACCTTTTCCGTATATGCGCACTGCTTTGTTTTCCGAAATTGTGAAAGATTCAGAGCGTATGTTGCTGGAGCTGATACATTGTCCAGGCGGGCGTGTTATCTTCTATACTGCTTCAGGAACCGGTGCGATGGATGCTGTGGTTACCAATTATGTTTCCCTGAAAAAGAAAGCTTTTATTATAGCCGGCGGTTCATTCGGCTACCGTTGGAAGAGTCTCTGCGAGTACTATCAGGTTCAGAATGAAGTTTTTGAAGTTCCTTTTGCTCGTGATATTGATTATGCCCAGCTGGAAAATGCTGTGGCTGCTTCGCGTCCGGATGTGTTTTTATGTCAACATCATGAAACCTCTACCGGTCAACTGTTTGATTTAAAGAAAATTTCTGCTATTTGCAGGAAACATAATGTTTCGCTGGTTGTTGATGCTATTAGTTCTTTCTTGTCCGATGATTTGGATATGGAAGAGTTGAATATCGATATCTGTATTACCAGCAGTCAGAAGGGGCTGAATATAGCCCCGGGTTTGTCGTTTCTGTTTCTTTCGCCTAGAATCCTGCAGACTGATTTTTTGCATAAATCTTATTATTTTGATTTTGCTGAGAATCTGAAGAATCTGGAACGCGGTCAGACACCTTACAGTCCGGCCACCAGTTTGTTTATGCAATTGCATGCCCGTTTAAAGGAGAATGTAGTCCTTGGGGTTGACAAAATCATTGCTTCCGTGCGTGCTAAAGCGCTGTATTTTCGTGAGCTGTGCAGGCAGAATGGTTGGGAAATTCCAGCGGAAGTGCCATCCAATTGCATTACGGGGTTCTTTGTTCGCCAGAATGGAGATATTCTCTTTAATGAATTGTTGAAGCAAGACATATTCATTATGCCGGGTGGTACTCCTTGTTATTTCAGGGTTTCCCATTTGGGGGTTCAAAGTGAAGAGGATCTGGATGATCTGGCAATGAGAATTAAAGAAATAGAATACCGATAAATCTATATAGCATGGAAAGAAAGAAAATCAGAGTATTCACATCCGGTAGTTTTGACCTGTTTCATATCGGTCATCTGAACATATTGGAACGTTCGGCGGCATTGGGCGATGAACTTATAGTCGGCGTAAGCACAGATGAGTTGATACAGCATTACAAGGGAATGCCGCCTATTATTCCCTTTGAACAACGTTTCCGGATTATTTCGTCTTTGAAGTGTGTGACTAAAGCTGTGAAGCAAGTGAAGCTTACTGAGGTGGCACAATTACAGAGAGAGGATATTGATATAGTAACCATAGGGGATGATTGGATAAATAAGTATCTGGAGGGGCTTGAGTGGATGAAGCAACAGCCCGGTAAGGAAGTGGTGTATTTTCCTTATACTCCCGATGTAAGCACTACAAGCATTAAGAAGAAAATAATAGAGAGTACAAGTGAGATTATCAGGGCAGCGCTACAACGTGAGGCTGAATTAGATTATAATTGGCCGGAAGATCAGAAAAAATGAAGTTGAATTAAAGAATTGATACATGTTAGTCTCATTAATGATATCTACATATAATTGGAAGGAGGCCTTGTCCCTATGTCTGTACAGCGCTTTTGCTCAGACCGTGAAGCCTTGTGAGATTCTGATTGCAGATGATGGCTCACGTGACGACACCAAACAGCTGATTGATAAGATGCGGACAAAGACCGATATTCCTATTGTGCATGTATGGCACGAGGACAAAGGTTTCCGTCTTTCTGCCATCCGTAATCGCTCTATTGAAAGGGCGAAGGGGGATTATATTATCCAGATTGATGGTGATATCCTCTTGGATAAGCATTTTATTGCGGACCATCTGGAATTGGCGGAAAAAGGTTACTTTGTGTGTGGGAGTCGTGTACTTTTAGGAAGAATGGCTACTGCCCGGTTACTTAGAGGAGTGGAAACTCATCCTGCACTTTTTAAACAAGACCTTAGCTTTTTGTTGAACGCTTTTCGTTCACACACTTTACGTTTGTATTTGGCAAATCGTTATGCCAAGAATAGCATGCTGCGAATCCGGGGCTGTAATATGGCTTTCTGGAAAGAAGACTTATTGCGCGTCAATGGTTATAATGAGTCTTTGGAGATGTGGGGGCAGGAAGATGTGGAAATTTCCTATCGCCTTATCCATGCAGGTATTCAAAAGAAACAATTGAAGATGGGTGGAGTGCAATTCCATCTTTATCATAAATTTGCTTCACGAGAGAATTTGGAATATCACGAACAGGTGTTGAGGCAGGTTATTGCAGAGAGGATAGTTTGGTGTGAAAATGGAATCGTGAAAGAAGGAAGAAAGGTATAAAGAAAATAATGGATGAAACGAAAGCATTACCTTTAATAAGCATTATAGTACCAGTCTATAATGTAAAAGATTATGTGGAGAAATGTCTTGATTCTATCTGTGGACAGAGTTATACCAATCTGGAGATAATTGTGATGGATGATGGTTCTACAGATGGATCTGGAGAGTTGTGTGATGCTTATGCCCTAAAAGATCAAAGAGTTAAAGTGATTCATCGTGATAATAGAGGCGTAAGTACTGTACGGAATGAGGGACTTGATATAGCTCAAGGAGAGTATATTGGTTTTGTGGACGGTGATGATTGGGTAGATGGAGATATGTACGAATTCTTGTATGAATTGTTGATTGTTAATGAAGCTGATATATCAGTATGTTCACATTATATAGAAAGACCGAACGGGAGAAAAATCAAATATGTTTCAGATGAAGTATTGAATTTGACACCTCGCGACGCTATTCGTCTTTTGGTTAAAGATGATATTGTTAGGAATTATCTTTGGGATAAACTTTTTAAGAGGGAGCTTTTTGATGGCTTGCGATTTCCGCAGAATACCTGCTTTGAGGATATGGCTGTTATGTACCGAGTATTTTATAGAGCACGGAAAGTAGTAATGAAAGGTCAACCCAAATACCATTATATGATGCGCACTGATAGCTTAATAGGAAGTAAATATGATCCTAAAAAGGAATATCAGATGTTTCTAGCTGTATATGAGCAAAATCGTTTCATATTAGAAAAGGGGATATGGGATGAGACTCCTGTATTTGTCATTCGCTGTGGTATCCATCTTATAGATCACATTATGCTTGTACATCCATCTTCTGTTACAGAGGAAATAATAAAAAATGTACTTGTTATAATACGTCAATATGACGAGATTAAGTGGAGACAGATTGGAATAGCCTGTGCTGTAAAGCGTTGGGCTATTTATAAAAATCTTCCGGTATATCGTTTAGTCTATCGTTTTGTAAGATCCATATTAAAATCGAGAAATCATCGTTTCTAAGATAGTATTCTGTTTAAAGATAAAATGTGATGAGTATAGCAAATAAAGCAAGAGTTATAGCGTTTTATTTACCTCAATTTCATCCGATCCCAGAAAATGATAAGTGGTGGATGAAAGGATTTACTGAATGGACGAATGTAGGAAAAGCTCGTCCTTTGTTTGCCGGACATTATCAGCCAAAAGTCCCTGCAGATTTGGGATATTATGATTTAAGAGTGCCTGAAACTCGTAAAGCTCAGGCTGATATGGCGAGAGAGTATGGAATAGAAGGCTTTTGTTATTGGCATTATTGGTTTGGTAATGGGAAAAGATTATTGGAACGTCCTTTTAATGAAGTGTTAGCTTCGGGTGAGCCGGATTTCCCCTTTTGTTTGGCTTGGGCTAATGAATCATGGAGAGGTTTTTTCCATGGAGTTAAGACTAAGGAAACTTTAATAACCCAATTGTATCCAGGTAAAGATGACTATATTGAACATTTTAATGAAGTGCTTCCGGCTTTGAAAGACCATCGATATATTACGGTAGAGGGAAAGCCTATATTTGTAATTTATCAACCTTTTGATCATCCAGAAATGAAAGAGTTTATTGAACTCTGGCAGAATCTAGCAAAACAAAATGGATTAAAAGGTATTCACTTTATAGGGCATACCTATAATTTGGCAAAGGACAGGATTGAACTGATGAGGATGGGGTTTGATGCCATTAATGTGGTACGGTTATTTGATTTTGAGAAAAAAGCAAGGTTTACTTATGAATGTGCTAAATGGCGACATAAAATTTTTCGTACTCCTAAGATTGTGGAATATAAAAAAGCCAGTTCTTTTTTTGTTGGAGAAGAAGAATATGATAAAGAAATTATACCTACTATAATTCCTAACTGGGATCATTCCCCTCGTTCTCTTGGTAAAGCTTTGGTTTTAAACCATGCAGAACCGAGGTATTTTGAAAAGCATGTGAAGAATGTAATGATCCATATAGAAAATAAGCCATTTGAATGCCGCCTTGCTTTTGTTAAATCTTGGAATGAATGGGCAGAAGGAAATTATTTAGAACCGGATTTACGATATGGAAAGCGTTATTTGGAAGTGATGAAAGAATGTATTTTAAAAGAATGAGTAAATGCATGATATAAAGAATCCATTAGTTAGTGTAATTGTTCCCAATTATAACTATGCAAAATACTTGCCTTTACGTATAGAGACTATTATAAAGCAGAGTTTTAACGATTTTGAGCTAATTCTGTTAGATGATGCTTCTTCTGATGATAGTGTAAGAATATTAAGACTGTATCAGGAAGTAGATAAGAGGGTTAGTTGTGTTATGGTAAATGACTATAATTCTGGTAGCCCTTTTAAACAATGGCAAAAGGGTATAGAACTTGCTCGCGGAAAATATATATGGATTGCAGAGAGTGATGATTATGCAGATTTTTCTTTTTTGGCCAAAACAGTTTCGCTGATGGAGCAACATCCCACAGCTGCATATTGTTTTACTGGATCTTATATAGTAGATGAAGTTGGTAATATGCTTGATAAGGATATGGATCGTTGGACAAAAAAACAACAGAATAATCTAATGAAGTATAAACTATTTTCAGGGACAAACTATGCGGCAAAAAATTTATATTGGACTAATTATGTCTATAATGCAAGTGGTGTTCTTTTTAGGAAGAGCTCTTCTTTGAAAATATTCAATACTAGATGGGCCACAATGCGTTACTGTGGTGATTGGTGGTTTTGGACTTTTATGGCGTTACAAGGGGATGTTATAGAAGTTTATGAGCGTTTGAATAACTTTAGACAGCATTCGCAAAGTGTGACTATAGATTCAAAACAGGATGACGAAGCATATGGTGCATGTATAAAGGAATGCATAGATTTAACATGGACCCTTGAGAATTATTTGCCACTTAGTATATATAAACGTTTGCTTTGTTATGGTAATTATTATAAGGATATTAAACGTAAAAATATTAGGAATGAGATTAAACAGAATTTGTTAAATGAATTGGAGGAGCGGTGTTATATGATAAAAACTGCTTATTATTTAGAACGTGTAAATAAGGCTTTATCTGGTGTATTTCCATTTTTATGTAGAATTAAAACAGAGAGATGCCGTTGAATAGAAGAAATTATGTTGTCAATTATTATTTGTTCTGTACTGCCGGAACGTTTGCGAAAAATAAGTCAAAATATAGATGAGACTATAGGGGTAGAATATGAAATAGTTACTATCGATAATAGGGAGAAATGTTGGTCTATAGCTCGAGCTTATAATGAAGGCGCACGTCAAGCTAAGTATCCAAATCTTTTTTTTGTACATGAGGATGTAATGTTTCATTCACGGAATTGGGGCGTAATAATAGAAAATAAATTGCGAGAACCGGATTGTGGAGTCATTGGCTTTGCTGGCAGTAAAGTTAAACTCAAATGCTATTCTGGCTGGTTTCATAATAATGAATGGGAATGTACTTTCTTATATCAAAAAAAAGGAAACAAAACAAAACTTGAAGCATGTAATGTTTTTCTAGAATGCCCTTTCGAGGAAGTAGTTACTCTGGATGGGCTGGGTTTGTTTGTGAGAAAAGAGGTATGGAATTTGTATCCTTTTGATGAGAAATTACTGATAGGATTTCATTGTTATGATTTAGATTTTTCATTGCAGATCGCAGCTAGTAAACAATATAAAAATTATGTGTGTTGTTCTCATGAAGTTTTGGTAGAACATTTCTCGACAGGTACTTATGATCAAAATTGGTATAGAGATACTATTCGTTTACATAATCTCAAATGGAATAAGATTCTTCCAATGAAAGTTCATGGTCTTAATCTAAGTAAAAAGAAAGAGAAAAAAAATGAAGAAAAGTATCTTAACATTTTTTTACGAGGCTTATTAGATACTAATTATCCAGAGAAAAGAACTGTATTAAAGGAATTCTTATTTTATCCTTTTTCTTGGAAACATTTGGGACATTGTATTTCAAATTTATATAAGTATATAAAATAGTAGTTTTAAATGACTCATTTTTTGTTTTGTTCAGACCAATGTGTAGAAGTTTGCAGATGATTAATATAATATCTTTCTTCTTCGGACGGATTAGCACTATCTATATACCAAGGTAGATGTTTTACTGAATATGGAAATCCAGTGCGTAGATATAAATGAAAGAAATCTATTATCTCTCCTTTGAAGTAAGGCTTATATACTGCAAAGGTAGTATCTATAGGTGCCTTGAAAATATTAGGTTCTATTTCTTTCTTCCAAAATTGGCTTTCCCATTTTTGAACCTGTTCTTTGTTGATATAGCAGTCAGGTAAATCATCTATGCAAATAGAGAACCCTACTTTTAGTGCTTTGGGATATTTTTTGAGTAAAAGAATGAATTTTTCCATAAAATCGTCTGGGCAATCTGGGTGAATTTCTAAGTCTGAATCTGTGTATGCGAAATATGAGTCAGTAAACTGCTTGTAAATGCCAGTTTCCCATATGGCCAAATGACCTATATTTTTGTTTAACATGTATATAGGGTAAGAGCAATCTTTGTAATACTCTAGTAATGGGGGATAGGTGGAGTTGTTGTCAATAATATATATATTATTATATCCCCGAATTTCTAGTCCATGAATCAATGTTATTAGTGTATTTACGCGATTAAAGTTGTTAATTACGATTGGAACACTTTTATAGGGCACTTCTTCTGTTTTGCTAAAGCGTCTTTTTAATTCAGGAATTACCCATTTCTTAAATCTTTTATATTTTCGTACAAGCTTTCTTCTCATTTAATTTATTTTCTTAATAAGTTTATCCATTGTTCGCCAATTCTATTCAATGTGTATCTATTAGATTTGAGCCTAGCCTTTTCACTAAGTGAATGTAGATATTTATTGTTAATCAATTCTTGTAGCTTGAGAAACATTTCGTTTGAATTTCTGTTTTTTATGATAATACCACCGGAATTTGATACTATTGAACGAACTCCTGCACTTATATCAAAAGTTAACGGTATGACTCCAAATCTTAAAGCTTCAATTAAACACATTGGAAACCCTTCGAAACTTGAAGTTAAGAGGATAATCTTTGCAGATTTATAGTATTCTTCAGGATGGTTGACTTGCCCAGTAAAACTAACTCTTTGTATTTGTTTATCTCTGACAGTTTGCTCTAATTTTTGGCGAATACAACCATCACCAATGATAACTAGATCCCAGTTTGTTATTTTCCCTATTCTCTCCCATATATCAAGAATGATGTGTATTTGTTTTTCTTCGGACAAACGACCGACAAAAATTACTTGATTTTTCTTTTGTGTCCATTCAATATTTTTTTGCTCGGAAAAGAGTGGTGATAATGGATTTTCTATTGCAATAACTTTCTCTTGGTACTTTTTCAGATGGTATTCATTTATGAATGGCTTAATGTATTCATTACATAATACAATGATTTGATCACCTTTGATGCATGCTTTGCGATATGAGTCATAGAATGACCTGATATATCGTTTATATTTGTAATTCAATCCAATGTGGAATAGAAATCTTCTTTTTATTTGCTTCAGTTTATTTGCTTTAAGAATATGTGGTAATTGCCAATATTGTGAATTTTCATATTTGGGCATACCATGTAGAACGGAGATTATTTTTACATCCTTCTTTCTATCGGGGTTGAATATTATATTGGTTATATGAGGGTAGATACCTTGATTGATGATATGGGTAATGTTTCTTTCTTCAATAATTTGGTTGAATGTTTGGATGTTTTCTTCTTCATTGTCTGTTTTAAATTGAAATATTTCCGTGATAGCTGGTGAAGTAGGGGCATTGTTTACTGCGTTAAAAGATAGTGTATAAATGGTAAAGTCTTTACCTATATAATCAATGATGTTGTTTGATACGGTTTCTAAGCCTCCAACACCAGGGAAAATATTGAATATAAAAAGTATATTGTTACTCATCTTTTTTCTTATTATATGCAATATTCGATAAAATTCTTATTATATGCAAATGTTTTGTTTGAAACATTGAAAATGCTTTTAGAATTTCTCATTTGAAGAATTTAGAAAATAGTAGAATAAGTTTCTTTACTCGTTTCTGCGAATGTCTTTTTTTTTGCATAAGTGTAGGAATAATACTTCCAATTTCAGAACTTCTGATTTTGTCTAGTTCCATAAGAGCATCGTAAATTAAAGTGGGGATATTGTCTTTTATCCATTTACTTCGTTCTGATAATCCTAATGCTCTGTTGTTGGAGCTGATTCCTGTGGTATCAAAATCCGAAATTAGCAAGTTGATGTGCTTATAGCTGCATCCTTTTAATACAATGTTCTCCACCATATGTATCCAGTCAGATATGATTTTGTAATCAATGTTGTATTTTTGTTTGTTAAATAGTGAATGATGAATAAAGGATGCAGGATGAGGCAGGTAGCTTTTGAATAAGAATAGTCCATCTATTTCATTTGGAGGCACGACTTCTTCATATTGAGTCTCTGAATGGATAATTCTCATATTACCACATATATATTTTGTGCCGTCAAATGAAATGGAAGATAGTACAGTCGGATTAGAAAGTATATCACCTGAGTTTAAAAGATATATATATTCTCCTTGTGCATGCTCTATTCCTTTATTCATGCCGTCATAAATCCCTTTATCTGGTTCTGATACCCAATATGTTAAATGGGCGGTGTTTTGGGAATATTCAAGTATGATTTCTTTACTTCCGTCAGTAGAATTTGCATCTATAATTATATGCTCATAATCTGTATATGTTTGAGACTTAATACTTTGTATTGTTCTTTCTAAGCCATTTCTGTTGTTGAAATTGACTGTAATAATACTGAGGGTTGGTTTTTTCATTTTACACTGATTATAGTTTATTTTAGAAAATCATTTAGAACTTTTTGATAGACCATTTCTGTTTTTTGGGCAGCTTCTTCCCAAGAATATAGTTTAAGGCGTTCTTTACCTGCAATAATCAGTCTTGACCGTTCTTCTTTATTGTTTATGACGGCCGTGATGGTGTCTGTTATTGCTTCTACTGAATACGGATCAAAATAGGCACCTGCATTACCTGCAATCTCTGGAAAACAGCTGGTATTACTTAATGCTACAGGGCAATTACAAGCGTATGCCTCTAAAATAGGAATACCAAATCCTTCATATAGTGAGGGATATACAAATAATAATGCTCGGCTATATAGCTCACTTAAATCTTCATCATTGACAGAAAATTGTAATGTTTGATTTTCTACGTGTAGCTTGTGGATTTGTTGTAGCTCCTCTGGGGAGAAAGGTTTTCCTGTGCAAATTAAATATAAGTCTTTTATGTTTTTATAAATGTTTGCAAATGCTTCCAATAATCGTTGAAAATTTTTATAACTGGTTCTATCACCAACAAAAAGAAGATATTTATTGGGTAATAAAAGCTTTTGTCTTCCCAATGGAGGCTGTATGCTGGTTCCATGATGAATAACATCAATTTTGGTAGGAGCTATGTTGAGTATTTCTACAATATCTTTTTTGGTGTTTTCACTAATTGCAATGATCCTATTTGCCTTAGTAATAATTTCTTTTTTTAGTTGTATGGTTCCTTCTGCGCCACTGAAATATTCAGGGAGTCGTTCATATGTCATATCATGTACAGTAATGACAAAAGGATTATCACCTATGTACTTAAGGAAAGTAAGATCATAATAAGTTGGGTGAAAGAGATATGGGGATGAACTCAATAGTAACTTCTTTGTTAATTTTTGATTCTTACGATAGAACTTATATCTAAAATGTTTAAATAGAAATCCTGGAATATGTAGGTGGTGCTTACATATCTTACTTTGTGCTAAGTAGTAATTTTCTGTATAATATAATGAAATATCATACTTGACATTTAGTCTAGAGATTATTTCGCAGAAGTATCGTGAAATACCTCCGAACTTTTGTAAATCAAATATGAGAGAATCGTACAAAATATATGGTTGATTCATATTTTGGGATTACTTTTTTCTATAAATGTTAGTAATAGAGAGCGAAATTCATTCTCAAATCGTTTTAAATTCCAAGTATTTTTTGAATATGATATGTTTTCCTCTATAATTTTATGGAACTCTTCCCGGGGAAGTGTAACTCCCCATTCAATGGCTTTGCTTATAGCTTCAACGGATAACTCGGGTAGCAGATATCCGTAATGTTCTATTTGGTCTATTGCTCCCCATTGAGAGGTGATAGGGATGACACCCATTTGCATTAAAGTTATGACGGAGCCAGGGCAACCTTCACTACCAGATGGAAAGATATTGAAAGCACAAAGATAGGCTAAGTTCATGAATTCTTTGGAGCTGGTATCGAGAAAATTGTAAAATGTTATATTGAGGCATTTTTCTATTTGCTTTTGATAGAACCTTATGAATTCCTCATCAAGTGGTCCGACTACATGCAAATTGTATTGAGGGTTCTCTATGAAATACTCTAAAACTAAATCTAAACCTTTCAAAATACTTCCACTGGAGCCAAACCACATGAAATCCTTCATTGAGACACTTTGCAATTTATGTTTTAGGTCACACTCTTGAACAAAATTGCTAGACTGATTAATTATATTAATTTTACTCTGCAATTTGGAAGGATATGTTTGGATAGTAAATGAGCTGCCTATTTGAAAAATAACGTCAGCTATCTCGCAACTGTTATGCGCATCCACTAAACGCGAATATGGTAAATGTGTTCCATGTTTTGTATTAAATAGGTCTGTCCTGTTTTTTACCATTGTGAGTTGATGTTTCCAATAAGCTCCTGTCGCATAGTATATTTTAAGAGCTTGTGGATTTCTTTGGCTCATAGTTACGAAGTTTGGTTCTAAACCAAATATGATATCATACTTTCGAGTATCGCATTCTTCAGGGGCATTAAAAAGCGCAATTTTAACGTTATATCCTAAAGAGTAAAAAATATCTCCAATAACCAAAGCTTCTCTCTTGTTTTGGTGGGATAGCATGTATTTCGTATTCTTTTTATTGTAGTATACATCGGGAATATATGAAATATATACCCATTTTCTGTTAAATAAGGAGTAGAGAATGTGGCGTTTCTTATTTCTTCTGAATATTCTGAGTCTCATGGATAAATTTGTTTTTAGAATATTTTTATTTAGATAAAGCTGAAGTCTATGTCTTATAAAGATATTTACATACTATAAATAAAACAGATCTTATTATATCTGAAGAACAAAGGTATAAAAAATATCAAATGATAATAGTGTATTTGTGACCTAAATCTATGTTGATAAAAAGAGTTTTTAAAAAAGATAAGAGATATTCATTTTTTGAGAAGCGTAAATATTATATTTGCAATATATTAATGTAGAAATATGAATATTGTTTGTGCCGCTGATAGTGGTTATGTTCAACATTGCAGTGTGATGTTGATTTCCTTTTTTGAGAATAATCCGGGAGAAGAGCATGCAGTTTATTTACTCACTGAAGGATTGGATTTGGATGATTTAGATTTTATTCAAAAGATTGTTCATTCATATAATGGACATTTCTTTTATTGTCAGGTTGATTTTAAATTTTTGGAAAAGTGCCCTATAAAGTCAACTGATCATTTATCTATTGCTACTTATAATAGGTTATTTATGGCGGATCTTCTTCCTGCTGACGTGAATAAAGTTTTATATTTGGATTGTGATATCATTGTTAATCAGTCTATAAAAGAACTTTGGGAAACGCCTTTGAGAGACAATTTTGTTGTAGCGGCCTTTGAAGAAAGAGGATGTTGCGCAGAAGATGTGTATGAAAGACTTGATTACGACTCTAAATATGGATATTTTAATGCAGGTGTATTATTGGTGAACTTGGATTATTGGCGTACACATAATATGACTCAAGCTTTTATAGAGTACATTGAACATAATTTTGAAAAACTTAGAGCGCATGATCAAGATGTATTAAATGCTTTTTTTTATGATAAGTCTGTGCATATTTCTTTAGCATGGAATGTCGAATTTATCTTTTATTATTATGGAATAATCAAGAAGTTTGGTTTTGACCGCGATTTGAGATTTATTTTAAGGCATCCGAAAATTCTGCATTTTACTTGGAAGCCAAAACCTTGGGAAACTTCTTGCCAACATCCTTTTCGAATAAATTATTATCGCTATTTGAAAAAGATAAAAAAGAATCCGCTTTCTTTTAGAGATACGCTACGCGCTCTTTGGGATAAGTATTATTTTTGCTTTTTAATTAAATGGAAAATAAAGGGGCATAAGTATTATAAACTTGTGTAAGTTTAAAATCTGTTTTTAGAAAGTTTTTAGTTGAGATTCTGAAAATCTATGATGTGAAAAATAATGTTGTTTCTATGCATTATTTAGCTTGTTGTCTATGTTGTTATTTAAAAATGTGTTGTATCTGTGCTTAGCTCTAAGGTCATATAAGGCAGGTGGCTTCAAATACTATGTGCGATTGCCATGTTTATAAACATGCTTTTAAAATTGGATAAAATGATGACATTTCTTACATTTGGTAAATGTTAATCTTTTAATGTGTACTATTATGAAGAAATCTTATTATTTATTAGGCTTTTTGCCTCTTTTCTATTCTTGTTCAGAAATAGAGGATTTACCAAATGTTGAATCTTCGGTATCAAATGTAACAACAAGGGCAGCTGGAGATGGAGTGTATGATGTATTAGGTTATGGTTATGATATAACCGATGACTACATGGGTGAAAATTCAACAAGGTTGAAAATCTTAGATGTGGAAGCATTTGTGAAAGCAAACCCTAACAGATTTGATAAGCAATTTTCAGGGGTAATTGATCAGAGATGTTTTGCAGGAGCAGATGCGCAATCTTTTTTATCTCAGATAATAACCGATACGAATTTTAGTGGTTCTGTAGGATCTTTACCTGAGAAAAAGGATAAAGAGGGCTTTTTCTCAGGGACTATAACGACGGGATTCAAAACAAGCTCAAAATATTTCTATTCTTCAAAATACTCATTTGCAAGAGCGGAGGTTTTTAAAAAGCAAAGGAGATATCTGCTGAATACAGATATTGAAACCTTATCTAAATACTTGTTGTCTTCTTTTGTTGAAGATTTAAATAAATATTCTGCGGATAAAATTGTGGAAATGTATGGAACGCATGTTTTAACTAATATAACAGTTGGAGGGAAATATACTGCATATTATAAATCTGCTATAATAGAAGAGAATAGTAGTACGGAAAAGACAGAGATTGTCAGTGCAGGGGCAAAATATAATTTGAGCAATATTGGGCTTGATGCTCACGGTTCATGGAGCAAAACGGAAGTAGAGGAGCGCAATAAGAAAAATTCTAATTGGGAATGCTATATTAAGGCTCTTGGTGGTTCTACCTCGGGTACTACTATTACGCTCGCACCCGAGCAAGGACCAAGTTTTAGTATTAATTTGGGAGCATGGACAGAGTCGGTTGATGATCTGCATTCTAGATTATTTGATGTCAACTGGAATGCTACGTATCCTATTTATGATCTAATTTCTGATCCTATAAAGAAGCAGGAAATAAAGGAGGCTGTATTTAGGTACATTGATAGTAAAAAGATAGAAGAAATAGACGTATATCCTTTGTATCAATATAATAATAATAAAGGCAGTTTCCATTATAACACTCAATCTTATTCATTAGGATGGCATAGAGATGGGATAACATGTTACGTTTTACGTCAAAAAGGTGCTGAAGATGTTGTTCCTTTATATCAGTTTGAAAGAAAGGGTGAATTTCATTATAATACTCAAACGTATTCTGCGGGTTGGACTAATCAGGGGGTCACATGCTACATTTATAAATCTAAAATATATGATGAACTTATACCATTATACCAATTTAATTACAAAGATCGGTTTCATTATAATACTCAGACATATTCTGCGGGTTGGACTAACCAAGGTATAGTAGGTTATGTTTTTCCTCTATGATGCAGTTTTAGGAAGTTTATGAGTCTCTCAAATGAGATAAGAGATAGTTCGTATCGGCCGATATTTGAATCTGGTTTGTAAATGATGCCTTTTGCCGGTGGAAAAGATTCTTTTTGATTTGCATTTCTAGATAACGATAATTCTAACTGATTCTTTTGATATGGATTGAAATTTATGAATTATTTTTATGCTATATAACTATAAAAGAATAAATATTTCATGAGGGGTAGAATAACTTATTGTATTATACTGGGAATAGATGGCCTTTTCCTTCGCACGAGTATGAAGAGATGGATGGAAAAACTGCATTGCCAACACGAGCGGCTAATGTTGCTGCAAATAAAGGGATTTTTATTGCATGTTGTGCTGGTAATGATGGGAGTTGGGTCGGGACTCCGGCAGACTCTCCTAATGTATTGGCGGTAGGTTCTGTTACTACTACTGGTGGGATAGGCGATTTTACGGCATATGGTATGACTGTTGATGGAAGGATGAAGCCTGATGTTGTAGCTCTTGGAACTTCGGCATGTACAATTGATATTGAGGGGAGGATTGATTTTAGAAGTGGAACATCCTATGCAAGCCCTATTCTATGTGGGTTGGCAGCCTGTTTATGGCAAGCTTACCCTTGGCTGACTAATCAAGAATTATTGGAGATTTTGAAAAAGTCAGCAAATAGATATGATGTTCCGGAACTGCCTTATGGTTGTGGTATTGTTGATATTCAGAAAGCCATAGATTTAATTGAGACTATGCAGGAAGAATAATGGTATAATTATAGTCTGAAATTATAATAATGGAGCAAAGAAATAAAGGAGATTTATGATATGTATCCTGATTTGCGAGTTGTATTTAGTACATCTTCTTTATTTAATATACTGAATGTGATTGCCGATTTATCCAAGTGTTGTATTTCCTATGAGATACAAGGGCTTTCATATTGGCAGATGATATAGAAACCCCTTATCGGCATAAATTGCCAATCTGGATTGTTGGTTTCCTATATTGATTATACCTCTTCACATACGGGCATATCCATCCCTT
>OMDF01000103.1_pt1 | contig 58318 bp, 43 predicted proteins | sample 1673631 | NCBI WGS metagenome assembly OMDF01 (sample SAMEA103958117, study PRJEB25191) | human gut metagenome | biome: human-associated habitat [ENVO:00009003]; feature: intestine environment [ENVO:2100002]; material: feces | place: Germany | collected 2013/2015 | reverse complement strand
TGGAGGTAAAGAACAAACTGGAGAGCCAGGAATACTTTACCTTTTCTCAAGCAGCCAGACTAATGGGAGTTTCTCGCCAGTATGTCTATAAATTGGTAAAAGAGGACAAACTTCGTGCATCAAGGCTCAGTTCAAGAATGTCGCTCATCAGAAGAACCGACATCGAACTTATGCTGAAAACAAAACCTTATGAAGTTCTCAGACCAAAAGATGAATTTGACGTTACCGAGTATTATACCGCTGAACAGATTGCGGAAAAGTACAAAGTCAACGCCAAATGGGTGTGGACCTATACCCGGCAAAACAATATTCCCAAAGTCAGAATCCGCCAGTTCAATTATTACAGTAAAAAGCACATAGATGCGGCATTTGCCAAATATAAGACGGATGACGCCTTGACCGAATGGTACACTCCGGAGGAAATCGAGAAAAACTATGGGATGACACGTGTAGCCATCCGTTCACATGTTTACCGCAACAACATCCCTTCAAAGAAAGAGCACGGCCAGATATTCTACTCAAAACTTCATTTCGATCTGTCCAAGAAGACAACCGAAGATGATTCTTCAGAATATTATACCGTGCAGGAAGCCATGAAGAAGTATAGTCTCACACGGGATTCAGTTTACGGCATTCTGCAATTCCACGAAATAAAACGGGAGAAAAAAGGGCGCTTTGTGAGATTCCTGAAAGTGGAATTTGACCACATTATGGGCGCCAGATAATGAATCTGTACAGACAGATATACAGACTGGAAAATGATTTTATACTGAATGCGGTCTGCATAAAGTCATTGTGCATCTTCACCGCAAAAATTAAGTCAACTAATAACATTTGTAACTATGTCAGAATGTAAAACTGTAACTTTGAGAACCCGCCCGTTAAAAAATGGTATGCTTTCCTTCTATCTGGACTATTATCCGGGCTACCGTGACCAGGAAACGATGAAGACTATCCGTCACGAAGGTTTGAACATTTATATCTATGCAAATCCGAAGAATCAGCGGGAACGTGACTTCAATGCAACCATGTCAGAGAAAGCAGAAGCCATCCGATGCCGGCGCTTTGAAGCTATCGTAAACGAACGATATGATTTCTTTGACAAAAGAAAATATAAGGCAGACTTTCTGGAATACTACCGTAAGCAACTTCCCAAGCACGACCAGAAATGGGAATTCGTTTATCAGCACTTCTATAACTTCGTACATGGCAAATGTACTTTCGAAGAAATTGATGTGGAGCTGTGCAACAAGTTTCGTGAATATCTGCTCAATGCCAGACAGCTAAAACGGGATGGATATATTACACGAAACTCTGCGTCCGGCTACTGGTCCACATTCAGAGGATTCCTGAAAATTCTCTATCGCAATCGGCTGATCAAGGCAAACATAAATGATTTTCTGGAAAAGATTGAACCGGAAGATGTGGTAAAGGACTATCTGAGTGTTGAGGAATTGTACTGTCTGGCCGAAACGCCATGCAAGATACCAGTTCTAAAAACTGCTTCCCTCTTTTCGTGCCTGACCAGTTTGAGACTCAGTGACATACTTACTCTCTGCTGGGAGGAAATCGTTGATTTTGCAGCAGGAGGAAAATGTGTACACACCATCACGCAGAAGACAAAGACGGAAGACATCATCCCCATTAGTGATGAAGCTCTGAAGCTAATAGAATACTCACCTGAGAAGAAAGGTTTGGTATTCAAAGGTCTGAAAAGGTGCTGGACCCAGGTTCCCATGAAGGAATGGATTCGTTCTGCCGGAATCACCAAGAATATAACATTCCATTCGTATCGTAGAACATTCGCAACCCTGCAAGGAGCTGCAGGGACCGACATCCGTACCATACAAAGTATGATGGCTCACAAGAGCATAACCACGACCCAAAGATACATGAAAGTAGTGGACAGCAACAAGCGTGAAGCGAGCAACAAGATTACCCTAAAAAGGAAAGGATAGCAGTCTGTATTCTATATAAATAATAGGCCTAAAGTATGATTATAGTATGATTTAGAGTATGATTTTCGTACTTTAGGCTTATTTTTCTTAAAATCTCAACGATTATCTGTCACTAATTACAACTATTTGGAAATAGAAAATATATTTGCCACAAAAACTAATACATATAATTACGGAACATGACAAACAATATTAAATTATCGGCACGAAAGACAAGTTTCATACTTGCAGTGAGTTGTATCCTTTTTTCAGTAATTGCAACATATCTATACATTAATCACCAGATAGATCTAACCAGATATACAACACCTATAATATTAGGAACTGTTGTAATAATCACAACGTGTGGAGGATTACAACGTGTATTCTATATATTCCTTACGGATGAATGTCCACAGATCTTTTCTGATAATCAAAGAAATTCTATACCTGACAAAGTTATTCCCAAACCAGATATGATAATTGAAGAATGCAGTGAACCAACTGTAGAAGTTTCAGATATAGAAATGATTGAAGTTAGCAATGCAACAGAAGTTATTTCAATGATTGAGTTACCGGAAAAGACAAAAAATACTGATACTACAAAAAACAAAGCTGCCAGCTCTGAAATCGTTACATCCATTACAATATCAGAGAAACATGATGATTCGAAAGAAGTAAAAGTTTTAGAGCAAACCTCAGAAGTTAAACCCGAAGCTTTTTCATATCTACAGGGATTCGAAAGCCGTATGGAAGAAATTCAGAAGGAAGAACTGGAGAAAAAAATAATGATTATAAAAGCTATTCATGAATATGTCACCTATTCTACCGCAAAATTTCTCACCAAAGAGAATCTGCTTATACTACATGAAAATATAGACCATTTGGCAAGTGGGCAATCAGATTTGTATAAACCCATCCGTTCAAAAATGGAAACTCCTCTTACATCACCTTCATTAAGACATTTTGTCTGGAATATAGGCGAACGGTTAGGTATATCATTATCAGAAAGAGCCAATTTCATAAAAACTATATTCCCTAATGAATTAAAAAATGCAACCTTGGGATACCTTGTCAAGAATCTCAAAGATACCATACACAGTCAGATTCCTATTGACAGTCCAAAATATGATGATTTTAAATTTGATTATACTCTTATAAACAAAGCGCAGTGTGAGAAAATAATGAATTAATACAGACCGGAAAATGATTCTCGTCTCCTATTTTTCTGCATAATGTCATTGATTTAGTTTGTGGCGTATTTAAACACAACAAATAAAGACATTATGCATTTTAAAAATTTAACCTTTAACGATTTACCTACAGTTGTAGGTGAATTATGTAAGAGAATTGAAAGTCTGGAAACTGTATTGAAAAACAGTCTGGCAGTCCAAAACAAGGTCAAAGAGAACCATCACGTTCCTATGACGGTGGATGAAGTATGTACCTACCTTGGCATATCCAAATCCTCATTTTATTATAAGGTCAAGCATGGGGGCATTCCTGTAATCAAACAAGGCAAACATCTTTTTGTCTATCGTGATGAACTGGACAAATGGCTTGAGACCGGAAGAAAGGTACAGGTTCCACTGACTTTTGAAGAAGAACAGACACAGATGCTTGCTGCCACCCGTCGTAAGGCTAACCCTAAAAACGTGTAAGGCCTATGGACAAGACAGACATTAGAATTCCTACTGACGAGGAATTGACCGCTTATATGGAGGAATCTGCTGTAAGTGCAAACGGAGCTTATGAACAGTCACCGGTTGTATTGATGGTAGATGATGCCGCAATCGGTACACTGGGGAACTTCAGTGCCTCTATAGGCAAGGCCAAAAGTAAGAAAACTTTTAACGTTACAGCCATTGCAGCATCGGCATTGAAAAACGGAACAGTGCTGAAATACCGTTCATCATTTCCAGAAGATAAGCGAACTGTTCTGTACATTGATACAGAACAGGGACGCCATCATTGCCAGAAGGTATTGAAAAGAATCCTGCGCCTTGCCGGACTCCCGGAGGACAAGAATCCAGACAATCTGATTATGCTGGCTTTGCGCAAATACGCCCCTCCGATACGTCTGGCTATAGTCGAACAAGCTATCGGCACAATCCCCGATCTCGGACTGGTGATTATAGATGGCATCCGAGACTTTCTTTATGACATCAATTCCCCCAGTGAAGCGACCGATATTATTTCCAGATTCATGCAATGGACGGATGACCGCCAGATTCACATTCATACCATTCTCCATCAGAACAAGAATGACGAGAATGCCCGTGGTCACATCGGCACGGAACTGAACAACAAAGCTGAAACAGTCATGCAGGTAGAAGTGGACAAAATGGACAGGACAGTAAGTGTAGTAGAAGCCATTCATATCCGTGACCGGGAATTTGAACCGTTTGCTTTCCGTATAAACGATGAAGTCTTACCTGAACTGCTGGATTCCTATCAGCCCCAGGAAAAGAAAATCGGAAGACCTGCAAAAGAACCGTTTGATCCGTACAAGGAAATTTCCGAGAGCGTGCATCGGGCAGCTCTGGACGCAGCTTTTACAAACGTCTGTATTACCAGTTATGACGATTATCTGGAACGGCTGAAGGAAGGATATGCCCTGCAGGACATTAAGCTGGGACATAACAAAGCAGTTAAAGTTGCCACCTTCCTCAGTAACAAAAGGATGGTCATAAAAGAGGGAAAGGAATATAAAATCAACCCAGACAGCCATTATTGAATCCGGCTTTACTTTATTGGCAGAGTGTACATATTAGAATAAAGCAAAGTCATAAAGACGTTATAGGGAATATTCATCCTCTCCCCTTTTATTGGATAACCAGAATACTTATATCGTTTATGGTAGTAGTAGAAATGCCTATTTCATTTGTATATACGACACGGCTTGCCGTGCAGTTTCAACAGGTATCTGTTGCGAGATATGCCAAGGTATAACCTCCACTCCGTTATGGTTGTACATTGGCGCTCTCGCCGGCTTAGCCACTTCGCCGGTGCGGTACTCGCAGGCTCGCACCTTAACCCGTTATAATATTAGATTTTCATGGAAAAAGAAATAATAAAACAAACAGAGCAGAACGAGACTCCGGACAACAGGAGAACCGTATTTATCGGGGCCAAAGTCAGCCCCCGACAGAAAGAACATATCAAATCACTGGCCGAACAATGCGGAATGACCGTAAGCGATTATCTGCTTGCGCGGGCATATAATTATAAGCCAAAGGCAAGACTCTCCAAAGAAGAAGCTGCACTGCTGCAGAATCTGGACAACTGCCGTGCTGACCTGGTAAAATACACATCAGCCCTTCATGGAATGAGTGCAAGCCAACGGCACACGATGTTCAACCAGATTCCATTTATGGTGAACTGGCTGAAGGAGCTTGGCAATGTGGCAGAAAATGTCTGCCAGTTCCTAAATTCCGTAAAAGAGCCAAACAGTATTCCAACCAATAATAAAACTGAAGAATCATGATCGCAAAGGCTAAAGCAATATCGCATGGCATAAACGACATCCGTTATATAACCGGCGAATCACATAATAAAAAACATCCGGAAAAAATCTATCGGGTATTGGACAATATGATGCCATCGGAACCAGATGCAATGGGTGTCTGGAATTCCATGCAACTCACTCTTTCCCGCTTCCGTCCGGTGAAGAACTCAGTCATCAGAATTGAACTTAGTCCGTCACCCGAACATACCAAGGACTTTACCATTGAAGACTGGCAAAAACTTTGGCAGGATTTCGCTAAAGAGTTTGACAAACAAGCGTTCAAAGACAAGGACGGGAAAGTACTAAACAGTCCGACCAATCTGGCCAACAGCAAATACACAGTCTGGCTCCATATGGAATCCAATAGCGGAGTTCCTCATCTTCATGCTGCTGTTTGCAGGATGGATGAAGACGGAAAGATTAACAACGACCACAATATACACTTTCGTGCCCAGTGGGCAGCAGAAAGAGTGGCAAAGAAACGTGGATGGACAACAGCAAAACAGATAAGAAATATCAACATGCCATTGGTTACACGGGATTGTATGAATGTCCTTAAATCCATGTCATCATGGTCATGGGATGAATACAAAGCAGCATTGACAAAGAAAGGATACACCATACATGAGCGAAAGGACGATGATGGTATTCTTCACGGATATGCAATCATGAAAGGAAGGACGAAATACAAAGCTTCCGATCTGGGTATTGGTAGAAACTTGATGGTTTCAAAACTTCCTGCCACATGGGAGAAACTTCATTATAGGTCAGGTATTGCAGCGAATAACAAACCTAAAGATACTGATTCGAGACAGATTCAGAAGCCATCGGCATCCGCTGACTATACCAAATATAAGATCTACAATCCGAATACGGTTCCCTATACATTGAGTCACGAAGGTCAGGAACATCGGTTCTACATTCCAGAAAAGGTACTCAACCATTTTAACGATGAATTTGATTATCGTTTCGTCTCCAATTCACAGGAGTTAACCGATATGGCAGTAGTAATATTTGTCGGATTGCTGGAAGTCCCCAATGCACCAACCGGAGGTGGCGGTGGTTCACAAAGCGAATTACCATGGAGAGATAAGGACGAGGATGATCTCTTATGGGCAAAAAGATGTGCCCGTGCTGCCATTCGTACCTTAGGAAAGAAACCGAAAACTGGATTAAAACGATGAGCTTATGAGAAAGAAATTTGATTTTACCGCTGAAATGAAGGAAGCGCAGGCTACCAAAAGTACTCCTCAAAATGAATATCTTGAGGAGGAAAAACGTCTGCTTGGCATAAACGTAAAAGAACTTGCCGAGTTGAATGATAATGTGTATGGATTGAGGACGGATCTTACCACATTGTTAGATTTATTAGAAAAATACAAGTTGTCTATTACCCAGGATACGCAAGAGCAGGCTATAAAATTTGGCAATACCGTTCTTGGCCAGTTCATTGACCAAATTGAGATCAAGTGCACAGAGGCAGAGCAGAGGATTGCTCAAATAGATAACCGTATTTCTCTATCACATAAAGCATTTTATATTCTGATTGCCATTCTAATTGCCCTATCCTCTTTCTTGGTCTGTATGATAGCTGTTAATATGGGATTTTTGCATTCTGAATTAATTTGGAAAACTATTGCCTACTGTGGTCTGATTGCAACTATTGAAATTAGCCTAATGGTTGTTTTAACCAGATGATTAAAATAAAATCAAGAGGCTGTCTTAAAAATGAGACGGCCTCTTGTTTATATCCCTAAAAATAATGGGCAATAAATTCATATATGTGTCATTTTACAACTTTTATCTAAATAAATTTACGTCCTAGTAAATAGCTAACTTGATTTAAATTCATTAAAGTATTGTTGTCATTTATATCCCATTTCAATTTATATATGATTAATCATAAACTTTATGCTTTTCCCATTAATATACATCACTATTATTCCCTTAATCAAGAGATTCAGGCACTTCGTCATCAAATTCATTTTTATCTTCTACTGTTTGAGGACTCTTAAGCATATTAGTTATCTCTGTCAAGAACGCTATATCTCTAAAATAATAGTTTGGATCATTGACTAATTTATCTTCAATGTAGTCAAATCCATAGTTAGCATACTCTTCCATTTTTTCCATTAATTTATCAACAGCAGATCTTAATGTAATTTCACCTTTATCTAATGCTATAAAGTCTATATCAGTCTTAGCTATCAATGCCGCAAAAATATATCGACGTAAATTTCCATAAGAAGTTCTACCAATCCTATTCTCGATATTTCCCCAATACTGAATTGCTTGACCAAAAACTTTCTTTTTATCTCGATCTTCTACCAAGGGTTTTGTTCTATTATGATATAATCCGATGAAAAAAGCAATGATAAAAATTTCATAACCAGCTCCAAATATTTTACCTCGAGCTTCCAAGAAGCTACTTACTCCTTTTCCATAATCGCAGAAGACATCCACAACAGTTGATTGATAACGTCGTTCCCATGAAGGATTACGTTTAGCCCATGCTTCATATAAAGATTCCATAGCCTATTTTATTTTATTAATCATTGTACGTATTGTTGCCATATTAGTTTTATCAAAGCCATCTGCTTTGCTTATACGATAAACAGAACAAGTCAATTTGTTTATGTCACCTTCACGAACTTTACCATGAGTAATATAATCCTTGGTTACAATTATACACTGTTTATCAATCTTATCTATGACATTATAAAATTCACTTTCCTTCGAATCACCAAATGATGATGTAGCTGCATCAAAAAATAATGGATAATCTTCATCTCTTTTCTCTTGAGTGAAATCTGAGATAGCAAAGAGAACAGAAATATACATCACTGTTTGTTGTGAACCTGAAGGATTGACAATTTCTGTACCATTGGAACTGTAAAGGTGTATCTCTGTTGAATCGTTTGCAGTCTGAATCAAACGTACCGTCCCATGAAAATCGTTTGCACTAAGTCTTTCTAAATAATCATTAGCTCTTTTCTCCAGCTCTGTAAGGAATCTTCGCAAATTATCTTTCTGAGCACGGGAAAAAGCATTGTTAATTTCTTCTAAAACCTTGTGGACTTTCTTTAAAATTTTAACTTGAGAGTTTGCTGGATTAAGGTTATTCATCTGTTCTTTCAATTCTTCCATCCTCGACAGATTATTCTTTAATTCAATTTCTAATTGGCCCAATCGAACAGATGCTCTCTCTTTTTGCTCATACCACCCTTTGATATCATTAAATTGACTTTCAAGAAGACTCTCTGACACATTACCAGCTTGTATTAATATACGTGCCTTTTCATCTTGCAATTCCTGTATATCATCTTCAACTTCTTTCAACTCATTCTTTCTCATTTCTACGAGATTAAGCCAATCACGGATTTCTCCTGAGATACCAAATATTTTTGATTCCTCTGGACCACTAAGTGATATGCTGAGAGAGTGTAATTCAGAGATATAGTCATTCTTGAATAAGTTCTCTTCTTCAATCGATTTCAACTGTGCATCACGTCTGCACTTTGCTTCTACATGTGCGCGATATTCTTCTAAACGATGAACCATAAATTCATATGCTTCTGAACCTTCTGGGGCTTCTCGTCCACATACTTTGCATATATGGTCATTAATCATATCTTCCATTGTTTCTTGATTAGGAAGATACCACGGTAATTCTGTAGCACCATTTACTAATACACCTTGAATTTCCTTGATAGTATCAAGCTTCGCTTTAGCTGCAGCTTGTTGCTTGTCAAAGTTTTTCTCTTGAATCCGTCTTTCCTTACTGAGTAAAGTACATTTTTGCTTAAACTCTGTCAAGACATCCCCAAATGGTGCTAATATCCAATATTGATCAAGAAGGCAGTGATTATAATCCTTCTTCTTAATTGTTGCTAAAAGTTGAGTTTTCTTAGCAGTCTTTGCTTTAAGGCGCTCTTGAATATCACGGTACTTCTCTGAAGTCTCTTGGTTCTGTTCAAGCTTACTAAGATTAGAAGAGAAAGTAGCGATTGCATCTTTCTTATCTTTAATGTCTTCCCTATTCTGTTGTAGTACATTACTCAGATGCGTCATTTGTATTTCAAGAGATTTTGTTTCTTTTGAAATCTTATCATCAGACTTCATTTCCTGTAGCAAAGCCTTATTTGCTTTTTGTTCAAATGATTCTGTATTAGCAACAAGACCGTCAAATTTATGAATATCAGAAAATTTATCAACTAAAGTTTTTAAGGAAGCTGCATTGTCAAACACGCTCAAGTCAGATTCACCTTTGAACATACTAAATCTTCGAATAAAAGAATCATAACACCGTGTTATCAATAATTTACCATCCACAGATTCACGCTCAACACCGTTTGTCTCGTAACCACGATAAGAAGCATTGCTAACACTATAGGTATCATTACCGGTCTTAGTAATGGAGAAAGACTTTTCAACTATCTTTTCTCCATCATGATCAAAAGTCATAGCTACATATACCTCATCATGTTCGCCAATTTCTAATTTAGATTTTCTCATTTCTGAAACATTAGAAATATTAGCACGTTCCAATGTTGTATCAAACAACCATTCCAAGGCCTCAAAAAATGTGGTCTTACCATCTCCATTGTCTCCAAGAATCAATGTGAGGCCATCAGAAAACTCAAAATGGTTATTTTCACCATAATAGCTTCTGAAGTTTTTGATGTCTATTGATTTGATTCTCATACATTACGTTTTAGATAATCATTAATCTCTTTCCAAAGTTCTTTTTCTGTTGCCCCTTCACTTGTGCGACTAATAATTTGCGCTACTGTACTGATAACACAATTATCAGACTCTATCGCTTGATAAATATTACCAATGTCTTCCGCGGTATATCCACCGAACTCCATCAGCTTCTCATCAAGTAGTACTGCATGGAGTATTTTCTCGTTATTTGTTATTGATATCATTTTACTAAAATATTGACAGATTATAATAATTTGTTATTTCTTCTAATTCTTTGTAAGCAAAAGCCGGGTTCTCAGATAATCTTGCAAAGTCCTTAACCCTTTGTAATTCATTCTTTAGTAAATTTCGCTCCATATTGTAATTTTCTTCTGTTAACGCAAATTCGGGTGCTACTACAAGGTCATGGATTATTGCCATATGTTTGTCTGGATGTTTCCTCAATATTCGACCACGTCTCTGTATAAATTGCCTTGGATTTCCTGTACTTGCACAAAAGATGGCAAGTTCACTTCTCGGCACATCAACTCCTTCATCCAAACATTTCATAGATGTCAGCACCTCTATATCGCCAGTAGAAAATTTTCTCAACACCTCATCTCTGTTCTGAATACCAGATATAAATTTCTTTACTGTAGTCGTCGAACTAACTTCTTGTATAATTTGAGTGTATTTATCAATCAATTTATCTAAATCGATATCATCAGTTGGATTATCCGTCGTAGCATATTGAATGTCACTATCAATTTGTCCCCCCTCAGGAACATAGACTAATGTATATTTAAGATTTCCACATTCATCAAAACGTTGTTGCACTATTTGACGGAATACTTTTTCTTTATTATGAGCTTTATGAATTATTCTCTTTCGCTTAAGTAATAAACGCATGAGAATATCATCAGCACAAGAGAAAGAATTTTCATTTATATTATAAAACTTAGCAAGCTGCAATGATATCTTCTTATATTCAGACATTTCTTCTTCATTTAATCGTACTATATGTGGATAGTATTTATACCGACAAAGAAATCCATTATCGATAGCATCTTTCATTGAATACTCAAATGTATATTGGTCTTTACATCCAAAGAAGTGCAAAACAGCTTTATTACCATTATCGTCGAACTGGCGCTCAGGTGTAGCAGATAAGCCTATACGACGTAAAATCTTTATCCCATCCAACTTTGATATGATATTTGGCGCACCGACATTATGAGCTTCATCTGCTATTAAAAGCATTTGCCGCTGAGTCTTCTTACTTAAAGACATGAGCTGTTTGAATGCTGACTCTCTGGAGAATGATGCATACGTAGCAATGATAATAAATGAAACAGGCAATTCATCATTTTGAGCAAGACTTTCTTTTAGTTTTATATCATCAATATCAGCTTTCCACCTCTGATTTTTTGAACTAACCTTAATAATATGACTAAAGTTGAAACGTTTGCATTCATCTTCCCATTGTTCAACTAGAGTAATTGTAGGCACAAGTATCAATGCCTGGTAGAACTTGAATTTATTGTAAATCTGTAGCAAACAATTTAGTGAAGTAAGAGTTTTTCCAGTACCAGTAGCCATTGCAAATAATCCCTTTTGTGAGATCTTCCAATTATTAAAAGCCTCTTTCTGATATGGTCTAGGTTCAGGATATGGGAATTTGGGAGTAATATTTTTTATTGGCTCATCATTATCACTATCTCTTTCTCTTTCCTTAATTAAGGAATTAACAATTGTTGTTACTTTATTTTTTGCACGCTCCAAAATCCAACGGATTGAATCGGAAGGCTTATTTTCAATTTTACTATTAAGAATACTCTGCTCATCTTCCAAAAGTTCCTTTATATCCTTATACTTATATATATCAGTAATATGATTTATGATTTGATCAGCTTTTAGATATTTGACAGTTTCATCCGCACCAGAAAATGTTCGGTTAAAATCATTGGCAATATCATTAATACGGTCTTTATCACGTTCTCCATCCCAATCACAAAAAGCATTAATACTCTCTATGTTATCAATAAGAGCCATTCTAGAGAAATTACAGGAACCATCAAACGCTACTTTATTGATACCATCAGAAAATATACCACACTTTGAGTGTGCAATACCATTTCCGACCTTTGGCGTAATAATTTTGATTTCTATACGCTCGTTTCGGATAAGCCAAGACAAACACTCAAAAAAGTGCTTATCTCGTTTTGAAAGGGTATAAGATATGTGGTCTATTGCATTAAGATCAAAATACGGCGTGATAACATCCGATTCTCCAACAACAATTGCATTACAATCATCCTCAGACAAGACGTCATTAATAATCATCCTCATTCTACCACCACTATAAAGGAAAGCTGCAAAACCATCAGCTAACACATTTATAGCTGAAGAAGAAAAAAATCCAAGTTTTATGTCGAATGTAGTAGAATTACATAATGCTTCGGAGAAGAAACCTAGCGGTTCCCACTCTGTCCGTGACATAAAACGTCTACTTTTCGGCCATATAACATCAGTTTTCAGCATGTATATTTCAATTTCTGCATAATACGACTTAACTCACTAATAACAATATCAATTGATGTTGGTCTTTTCTTTTTAGAATGATTAAGCATATATTTCAATATATTGTACACATCATCATGTTTATCAAGATAGTCAGCTCTACGGATGTTCCCAATAGGTGCGTTACCTTGAATAATATACCAAAAGACTTTTCCTAATTGAAACACATCAGATTGATGATCAATTTTGCAATCAAAATCATATTTATTTGAATCATATTGAAGATACTTGTTCATAGCTTCAGGTGAGAGCCAACCTTTAGGTCCAATAAACTCATTTTTTTTATCATAGATACAATCTTCATCACGATATGAAATAAGTCCTAAATCACCGATTTTCCATATATTATCAAACATAAGTATATTATCTGGCTTTAGGTCTCTATGATAATACCCTATATCTTTTAGCTCTTTCAGGCCATTTGCAATTTGTAAACATAAATTTACTCTATCTCCAAATGGGATATCATTATTTTCTAAATAGTTTTTTAAATCACCAGAGGCATAATCCATCGTATAGAAAGGAAACAGATATGATATCTTATTACCTTTTGTATTTCTAACCTTACAAGATAATTGGCCAGAAGTGTATATAGTAACAACATTATGAATATGACGATTTTTACATTCAGTTAGCGCATCAATTTCTCTGTAAAAACGCATATTGTAAACAGATCTTGAATTATTATTATCTTTTTTGTTTGAAATTTTAATAACTCTATCTGGAACTAAGTCTTCATTTTCCATATAATTTTGCGCTTGATATAGAGCAAAAACATAGGAGTTTGCCCCTTTACTATTTTTGTATTCAGGATTGAGATAATAGACAAAATAGTCAATACCATCAATAGTAATTGCATTATTAGTAATTTCATTATCTATACAAATGCAACCACGCTCATATGTAAATGGTGTATTTATTACCATGACCTTTATCATTTTATACAGTTTACGAGCAAATATTTGTCACATTTTTCAACAGATAGATTTTCTTCAAGTTCATTATAGGCAAAATCCATTAACTGTATTTGTTCCTGGCTCAGTTCTGTTGATTCATTTGCAAGTAAATTCTCGAAAAAAGACAATCTTTTTTCTCTAGCTCGCTTTGAATTAGATTGGCTTACACAATTAATTGCATATTCTTTGAATAATTCGTAATCGTCATTTGATGGAGAAATTATACCATTATCATTTATGTATACAAGAATCTTATATTGTTTTTTTGATACATCAACAGGATCATCTATATGTTTATCTATAAAACAAAAAAGAGTATAAAAATCATTACGTTGTTTATATCTTGTTCTGTTAATTGGCTTTATGTCTGCAATCGTATATATTCGATTTATAATATTGCAAAAACGAATGAAATGTAAATCTGATTTTTCCGGCTCTATTTTGCTTTCAAACAAATCTTCCACTGCATTTCTTTTATCCGTAATGCCTTTTATCAAATATGCTGCTAATTCTTCTATGAGGCCTCGATCATTCATTCTCATTACAGTTTTATCTGTAAAAATATCCAAATCAATTAAATATTGATATTCAGACATTCTATTAACGAGATTCATAAAATCTGTATCGTGATAATATGCATGATTTACTTCCGAAGGATTTAATGCAATCCCTCTTTTATTAACCAAATAAAAGAACTCTTCTTTTGTTTCTGTATCTCCATTGAAATCCTCCAACAAAACAACATTTAGTTTATAACCCATAAATGTGTTTTCTTTATAATCTTTATAGTATTGTTTCAATGAATCAGGAAATTCATTATTCACAAATTTATATATTGTAATGGCACGTTGTTGACCATCAACCATTTCAAATGTATCATTCTCATTTTTTAGAATAAAGAAGTTAGGTAATGGGTAACCTTTACGAATAGAATCAATTAACAACTTCTGATCTTTTGAAGACCATATAAAGTTCCGTTGATAAGGAGGACGGAGATTAATTTTTTTTGATTCTATTAAATTCACTAAATCTCCTATAGTCCACTCAAAATTAGAATATTTCATAATATTATTTTTTATATAAAACAATTTGCACAAAAATTATCTTCATCAATATCACCAATATTATCAACTAGTCTGCAAGAGCCAGCTTGACGCTTTGCCTCTTGCTTCTTAATTGCATCTAACTTAATTTGACGGATGCGTTCTGGCTTGATCAAATCAGCCAAACTCTCATTCTGATTCCAAGTATAACCACCTTTTTCAAAATCCATTGCTTTTTTATAAAGATCTGGATGTTGTTCGTATAGCCATATCCATTCTATTTTTTGTTGAAAAAAACAAAAATAACACCCAGAACGACTACGATTATAAGTTCCAACCTTGCCATCAATCTCAAACTTGATAGGCTTATAGTAATCAGGTACACCTACACCACTTTCTTCAAGAATTCGAAATATATCATCCTTAACAAGAACATCGTCATTATCTACTAATGGGAACTCATCAAGCATACCAACAGGATAATCTGTCGTTTTAAGAAATTTGAAAACTGCTTTATTAAATAGCTTCGTATCCAAATTTAGTAACGCATTAACTTTCTTACTGTAATAGAAATCTTTGGAAAGTGGTTTTTCTATAATATTCTTTGCTTCTTCCAAAATATCTCCATCAGATAATAATGTATATATTTCTATAAGATTAGTAATATTGTTGTTACTTAATACCTTATTTATAACATCAACACTCCAAATATTTTTGCGAAATGGAAAAATAGCTTGGATATTTGGTTTATTAGAAACATACCCTTCGCGATCTTCATCACCGCGAATACCAACATAAGAAATAGTAGGTGTATCTCCTACAAACTTTTCCATTTCTGCTAATTTCATTTTCTGAGTACACCAACGAGCTTGAGGTGAAGGTAAGTAATTACCTGACGCCTTTAAAAAATGTTCAAAAGGTGTTGCCTCTGGACTTCCGGCTGCAGCCCTTAACATTGTTATGCCCCCAAGGTATGTATCAAGACGATTTATTAATAATTCCGTCTCTGCAAGTTCACAACCAGTATCTGTGTTATAATACTCCAATTTCATTTGTGGATATTTATTTTTTAGATAAATAGCTAATGCAGCGCTATCCTTACCTCCCGAAATACCCAATATCTGTCGTACCATATCTATTGTAATCTTTTGTTTAACATTTTCAATAAAATACAAACATCTAATTCATCATTCCCAGATAAAAGTTTTTGCATCTTACTTTCTATATCTTCAGCTTCAGCAAGTTTTACTTTAGGAAGACGATAAGTTTTACTCGATTTGAAATCTCCTTTACTTGTTGCTAGTTCAAAGTTGAATGCAATCTCATCTGTTTCATAATTAATATTATCAAAAGCAGTATACCGTTCTAGTTCCCCAAACAAGTGTGTAAGATTCAACAAAAACAAAGCTTCTTCCTTATCTTTTATTGTTTCTATCTTTCTGTCAAATACAACCAAACCTATTTTTTCATAAAATTCACGTTTGTTATCAGATGGAGCAAGGATCCTATCTAAGAACGATTTAGATTTAGCTGTCAGCAAACTTTTATTTATATTCGAATATCGCTGAACTAAGACCTCTTTATAATCAACAAAATCATGAGGTAAGCCTAAATATTCTACAACAGTTTCTTCAATACGATTGATAAACAAATCATAGCAAATGACTAATTCATGAACAGCAGTTTTGATAAGTTGTAAATACTGAGCAGCAAATTCTTCATTATGAAGATCATTATAGCCTAAAGCATTTGGTATATCTTCTAGGAATGCCTTGCAAGGATCTTTTGCAGTAGCTAAAATATCTCTAAACTTTGCTGTTGCGTCATAGTCAAATTTACAAGTTGTCTTGGCATATATATTCAAACCTCTATAAAAATTGAAGAATGGACGAATAGTATCCATCAGAGACTTTGAGGTAATGTTTTCTCCACGCTCTTTATTCAGGAATTCTCTATATTTGTTGAATAATTCCAGTTTGATTCCACTAATATCAAAAGCTTTTATTGTAAAATCATTCAAACGTTTCTGTAATAATTCAAAAAGTTCTTTATTAATATTCAAAACAAATGTTTCTCCATTATAAAGCGCAAACTCTTGTTGTTTCACGAATAGGAATATAGGTAACCAAAAGTCTATAACACCTTGTTTCAGTTTATAGGGACGCATTTTTAATGTTTTCACCAGGTCAGACAGTTTCAAGGCTTTTTCTGTACTCTTTGCTAAGAAATCAGTACAAACATTCCATAAGGATTGAAGCTCTGGAGTAATCGGTTCTCCTAAAATCCATAGTCCATCCTCATTCTGACGATGAATTCCCGAACTTTTAAGCAGAGTGTTATATATAGTACGCTCAGGAGGATATTGAGTTGAAGAAAAACCAAAGTCTTCCTCTTGCCAATGCTCAATCATAGCATCTAACAAGTTTACTCTTGCCAAAGAAATGGCAGAACTAATTTTCTGTTTATTGAATAACTCATTTCTAATTATAGGCGTTTTATTATATACAAACTCACAAACTGTAGACAGCAGTTTATTGAAATCTTTTCGACAGTTTATTACTTGCTGTTTCCCGTTGAAATACCATTCTACTTGACCATTCATCATCTCTACACAACCATTAATACTTTCATTAAGCAATTGCGTTTCATAGGCTTGTTGTTTAAGTATTTCTCCTTTTGCAATACGGTCTTCTAATACCACATTATCAAGAAGATATTGCAATTTTTTTATCTCATACAGATGTTTAATGATTGTTTCTGTATTCTCAAAGTAAGCATATATTATTGCCTTACCTGAACTTGCAGATAACTCAACCATACGATCTTTGATATCTTCTAAGGGAAATATTAAATTTACAAAACCGTCCTCATCACCAGTCGGTTCAACATCATACGGTTCATTAGAAACTACAAACTGAAAATAACGTGGAGTACCAGTAATATAGTATGAAGCTGATGCTACAGTAACAGTTTTTTTTACATAAGGAGCTATTTCTGTCGCGATTAATTTAGGGACAGGCACTATTGTTGCTGCTTTATATAGTTCATCTTCAATGTTTATATCTGTACCTTCAAATAAAATAAACTGAGATTTATATGCGGCGAAACGAATGATTTTGTTCGCGGTCAACTTCTCAATAATGTTTTTAGGATTTCTTACACCTAAAGCCTTTGTTGCGTAAATTTCTAAGAAAGCAAGGTCTACCACGACACCACTATAGAACAAATTAAGTAGTCCAATAGTCTTAACAATTTTAAGAGCATCGTCAATGTTATTTTTGCATATGATTCCACTTTCAACTCGCTCTATAGCAACCCGAATTGCACGCCAATTGGTAGAATCTATATTTGTTTCAGCTAAAATAGTGTAAAAATTATATATTATATAATCATAAACTACAGACAAGTTATAAGTCGTTGTATCATTAGGTATAAAACCATTTATCGAACTAGGTGTGGTGTCATGTAAAAAAGAAAACAATGTTCTCTCATTCTGACCATACCTTTGGATAGCTAGTGTCAAACAAGAAGCTGATACTGCATCTAATGGATACAGCATCTTAGAGGTTCTTGCAGTTAAAGACTCTGATATAATTTTGTTTTTCTTTGCCAATGAGAATATATCAAGGAAATTCTCTTTGGCATTATCTGTCATATCCTTTGAACTTGTCAGGCTTTCTGCTGCCAAAAATAGAAGTTGCTCTACAGGTTCTGCAAAAACCAACTCTTTAAAACGACCTTTTACTTTTAGCCACTCATTCCTTTGTGTTTCAGTAAGTTTATACGCATAAGCACCAAAATTCTGGTGAAGCGTAGTAATAAGTATCACATTTCTAGACGAAACATTAACAAATTCAGCTAATGTTTGTAAGAAATACAGTTCCTTCTCTGGATTATTATTCGCAGCATGTTCAAGTATCTTACCAAATTCATCAATAAATATAAATAAGAATTTGTTTTGAGACTTTAGTCGCATCAAAAGCTTTGTCATTGCACTGAAAATATTTTTACTATCATTTGAAGGTGTTATTGATAACTCATTCGACAATAACGTCGACAGAGTTGTATAATCACCTACAATATTCATAAATTCAAAATCATCAGCACCTGCGAAAACGTGTTTTTCTGATACTAATTTTGATTTATTATAGAGCAAATCTTGCTCTAGAGCCATCAAGAAACTAGATTTTCCAGTTCCATATGTTCCAATTATCGAGAATGAGTGAATCCCTGACTGGAAACTATCTACTATATTTCCATATACCTTTTGAGCATTAGGAGTAACGATGTAATTGAAATTATCGCTTACACCTTGACTTATGTTTATTGATAAATTAAATTTCATCGCCATTGTAATATCTGTTCAAGACTTCAAGTGTATGTATTTTTTTAAGAAATTGTACATTTCTAATTCCGCTATTGTCTGAGTAGCTTATCTCTTCTGGATATTGTTTACTTAATGAACGAACAATCATCAAAAAAGAAGAAAACGGGATACAAAAAATCAAAGATAGTTCTTGTAACTTATCGTTAGAAATAGTTTTATCTTTACCAGCTATATGAACCAATGCAAATAAAATAATCAAAGGATTTACTTGCTCCAAGGGGATTTCGTTATAAGAATATTTCCCATTATTTTCACGAAGAAGACTTAATCCTAACAATAGACTCGTATATTCCTCGTTAGTTTGGGGATTTGTTGGAGAAAGATAATTCTGCAAAAGCACTCTTATATCTTTCTTAACGGTATTCTCATTAAATACGTTTTTTTGCTCGGGCAAGTTACACTTTCTTTTTATAAATGAAAGAAGTTGATCTTTATCAAACTCTTTCTTTTCGCGTTGCAAATCAACGAAAACCAAACGGTAAATACTTGAAACATCCGTAACCACTAATAGATAATGAAGAATCCATAATGTAAAATAATCTTCAGCATAAGGATCTTTACCTTCTACATCGTCAAAAAGATAGCGAGCTATTTCTGTTACTTCATCATCATATGATAATCCAAATGCCCTTAGCCAAAACCTGATTGATTGCACCATATTTTTACCGACACCGAGTTTTACAACAGCATCTGAATCCGTAAACTTATTGTGATTGATCAAATAATCATATCCTTTCTTTAGCCACATGGACTTACAAGGAAATGATTCATGACCAGAAAAACTATATCTCATTTTATTGAATATTTTTATTAAAAACCTAAAATCTCTTATTTTCTAGAATCTTATATTTCTATTTCTCAAATTATTCTCTATAATTCGAAGCCGTAACGGATAGTTCTTTTATATTTAGCGGAATAATATTTTAATATTAAAAACATATTTATTGTTTATCTTCTTATTGAGTTACAAACACTCTCCAACTTCCATCTCTCTCACCACGCTCAACATACTTTTTAGAAATCAACTGATCCAATAGCTTTTGAATAGCTGTTATACTGATACCTGTTTCCTCTTTCATATCGGCAAGCGTTAAAGAAGGCTGTGTTCGCATTGCATTCAGAATCTTTGTATAATTGGGGGTTCGGAATGCTATGCGTTCGCCATCATACCACCACACATTTTCATTTTTTTCGCTTACAAACAATACATCGTTATAAACTTCTGTTGCAACCAAATCATTGAAATATTTCAAGAACGGCCGGATATCCTTAATCTCTGCGTGAGCACCATCACTAGGGACAGGGCCTACTTCGAGGTCAGTCTGATGCAAAGCCTCCAAATATTCACCTTTTTTACGACTACGTACTACAATCATAGGATAATCATGCCGAGTCAGGATATAATTTACCATTAATCGTGCTATACGACCATTACCGTCCTCAAAAGGATGAATACGTATATAACGATAGTGAAATAATGCGGCCAATTCCACAGGTGAAAGTTTTCCCTCCTGCTCTGCAGCATTATACCAATCCACCAAATCACCCATTAATCCAGGAGTTTCCTCAGGTGAAGCATAATCAAATCGGTCTCCATATCGCGTAATAACACTATTTGGCCGAGTCTTATACTGTCCTGCATGAATCACGTAACTTGTCTGTATTCCACCAGGCAGATTACGATATACCGTATAATCTTCGCGAAGTATCGTCTTATGTAAAGTTCGAATAAAATTCTGCGTCAACGGAATTCCCTTCACTCCAGCTTCTTCTGCCATCATTCGTAACCCAATATTACTAGCAGTCATTTCCTGTACATCTCGTACATCTGCTTCTCCTATAACCTTGCCGAAAAGTAATAGGATTTCAGTCTGACCATAAGTTAATGTATTACCCTCTATATGGTTACTATTATAGTTGAAATCGACGGTAAAACGACGACTTAATCTTTCTCGATCCTTATCAGACAATGGCTGTAAGTTTTGCCATGCTGTCAGGGCTTTTTTTATATTCAGGTACTTCATATAAAATATGGAGTTTAATTTATAACAAACAGTACAAAGGTATAAAAAATCCTATAAAGGTTATAATGATACAACCTTTTTCTATGTTATTTTTTGAATATGTATTAGAAGTTCTATAATAACACTTCTTTTGGTCTATATCAAATTGCACTAAGAATATATCTGCCATCGTTAATTCGCATACAATACGATCAGTCGTTTTTACACTTCAACTTTAATTAAATTCTGTATTCATATATACATCCATTAAAGTAAAGTCAAATAGAGGGAAAAGAATTAATTCTGTTTTTCCCTTTGTTCAGTAAAACAATATGCGCGAAACTCTCTAGCATTTAGTTGACATGATTGGCGAAAAACTTACGTATTATTTATATCTTTGCACATAGATAGAAACTGGTGGACTTCAGTTGGAAAATCTAGATTTTCCAAGGTCCTAATTTTATGTAGTAAAATAAACATAGGAAAAGTAAGTTCAGGCTCAAAAACAACCCATTATGGTCTAAAAAATACTTTTCTACCGTTTAATATATAAGTTTTTGATTGTCAATTACATCTACATGTTGCATCGGTAAGTAACATTCACTTAATTCACGCTTTTACACATATATTCTTGTCGCAATATTGAATAATATCAGCCTTTCAAATATGTATTAATACAAAACTTGAAAGGCTGATGCATCAAAATTTACGCGAAATTATACGGCATTATTCTCTTCAAAGATAGCCATTCTACGCTCTAAATCTTCCAACTGTCTGTCTTCAATAAATGAAGTGCAAACACGCAAACCATTTTGACAACTACCTGTTGTTACTAAACATATAGCACTAACGCCATAATACATAAGTTCATGTGCCAATTGCCCACCAGTCATACCTGGGTAACCAACAGTGAAATAAAAGCCATCAGCTATAGGTTCACTTAGATCTTTATCATATACAATGTAAAAGCCGTGATCTGTAAATATTTTTTTCAGTTTATGAGCTCTTTCACCATAAATACTTATATCCTTTCTGAAATCATATTCGCCATCACATGCTGCTTTAAACATCCCTGCCATCGCATATTGTGCACTATGACTTGTTCCTGAAGATAATGCATAAAGCATTCTTGTAGAAAAGACATAACCAAAGGAGAGTCCTTCATATCTTGCCCCAAGATTATCATAATGACGATGGAACAACTTGTTACTGATACATGTCACTCCAATTCGTTCACCTGCATAACTAAACGCTTTACTTCCACTTATAAAAAGCATATAGTTATCCGTATATCTTGCAACCGTTGCCTGATAAGGAGGCTCAAACGGTACACTTAACTGCTTACGGAAATCCATGGCAAAGTAAGCCAGGTCTTCCATTATTATTGTATCATATTTAGTTGCAAGCTGACCAATAATACGTAATTCGTCATCATTAAAACAAATCCAAGATGGATTATTCGGGTTGCTATATACTATTGCACAAATATTACCCTTAGATAAATATCCCTCTAATTTTTGAGCAAGTTTGTCACCTCTAAAATCATAGACATCAAAAGTTTCATATTTGACACCCATGACCTGCAATTGCATCTTCTGAACAGGAAATCCCGGGTCAATAAATAATACGGTGTCTTTCTTTGGGTCACATTGTGAACATGTCAGGAAAGCTGCAAACGTACCTTGCATACTACCACATACAGGAACACAGCATTCCGGCATAATATCTATGCCAATAAAAGCTTTGACAAAACGTGATGCCTGTTTTTTCAATTCAGGGTATCCCTGAATATCGGGATATGTGTGTGCAATACCATTTTTTAAAGCTTCGATTTGTGCCTTAACACCTACTTCAGATGCAGGCAAGCCCGGTATACCCATTTCCAGCTTAATGAATTCCACACCAGACTCATTTTCTACAGAAGCAGCAACAGACTTTACCTCACGTATCGTAGCCTTTTCGAAGTCCTGTATGCCCAAACTTCTTATTGTATTATCAACAAGAACCTTGTCTATTGGTGTATTTTTCATATTTCAGATAATTTGAAATTCTATTTACTTTCACTTATTCCGATATTAAGAGCTTTAATATTCGCATTAACGACCTCTTCGCCTTTACGTGCAAACACTCTGCCCAAAGCAGCCTTTATCTCTTCGTATCCTATACCCAATGACTTTTGAGCAGCTCCTAATAATATCATATTAGCAGAACGCGGCACATTATTATCCTTTGCCAACTGCTCGATATCAATGAAAACGACATTATTCAGTTTTGAATATTCCTCCTTTATTTTATCCATATCAGGATAATTAGGAATATTGACAAAAGGAACACTTGACGTTATAATCCATCCCGTTTTCTTATTAAGATATGGAAGATATCGTAATGCCTCCATTGGTTCCATTGATATAATAACGTCAGCCTGACCTTCTGCAATCAAATCACTATTAATTGGTTCAGAAGATATACGCAAGTTGCTCTGCACGTCGCCACCGCGTTGTGACATTCCGTGAACCTCTGCCTGCTTAATATAAAGTCCGTCCTTTATTGCAGCTTCACCAATAATTGTTGCGATTGAAAGAATACCCTGTCCTCCTACACCGCAAAGTATTATATCTGTTTTCATTTTGATTGATTTGCGTTTAACTTTTTTTCTCTTAAATGTCTCTGCAATGTCTGCATACATTCACGACATGGTATAATTACACTCAAGCCATGATAATTAATTTCCTCTCTCAGCATTTTTGTTATTTCAGGCATATTCTTTGGAAGAGGAACAACTGTTCTTAAATGTTCATTATTCAGTCCTAAGCCTTTACATATAGCTTCCAGCTTATTCGTTCCGGCAGAATCTTGCCCACCAGTCATGGCTGTTGTAAGATTGTCACTAATAATGACCGTTATATCTGCATTTTCGTTAATCGCATCAAGCAAGCCTGTCATGCCAGAGTGCGTAAATGTTGAATCGCCTATAACGGCAACTGCTGGCCATAAGCCGGCATCTGCTGCACCTTTAGCCATTGTTATACTTGCACCCATGTCTACTGTTGAATGCAAAGCTCTAAATGGCGGCAGAGCTCCTAACGTATAACATCCGATATCACCAAAGACTCTTGCATTTTCATAATCTTTCAAAACTTCATTAAGAGCAGAATAGACATCTCTATGGCCACATCCCTGACACAATGCAGGTGGACGAGGTGTTACATTTTCACTTGGAGCATAACATTCATCAACAGGAAGACCTAAAGCCTTCTTTACAAGATCAGGATTTAATTCTCCTGTACGCGGAAGTTCACCGGTAAGACGACCCTTTATTGTTGCATCGCCAGGCATTATGCCGCGAAGCATGTCTTCAATGAAAGGCTGTCCCTCTTCAATAACCAATACAGAATCGCACGCAGAAGTCATCTGTCTTATCAAATCCTTTGGCAATGGATATTGACTTATTTTTATTACTGGATTAGGACATCCCTGAGGATAACATTCATTCAAATAATTTATAGCAATTCCGCTTGCAATTATTCCTAAAGACCTATCACTGCCATCAATATATTGATTATACTTACTATTCTTAGCGTCATTTTCCAGTTCTGGCTGCATCGAAGTAACTATATCATTCTTCCTGCGTGCCATAGCAGGCAATAAGATCCAATCAGCAGCCTTGGAATCATAATTGATATTATTCTGCTCTCTTGAATTATCACAGATCTCAACAACCGCACGACTATGAGCCATTCTGGTTGTAACTCGCATAAGAATAGGAAGATGTATTTTCTCACTATAATCAAAGGCATACCTTACCATGTCATATGCCTCTTGCTGACTGCTCGGTTCAAAACATGGAATCATGGCAAACTTAGCATAGAACCTGCTATCTTGTTCATTTTGAGAAGAGTGCATTGAAGGATCATCTGCAACCAATACGACTACTCCTCCATTAACTCCAGTCATAGCAGAATTGACAAATGGGTCGGCACAAACATTAAGACCCACATGCTTCATACAAACAAGAGCACGCTTTCCCATAAACGACATACCGAGTGCTTCCTCCATAGCAGTCTTCTCGTTTGACGACCATCTGCGATGGATGTTGCGCTCCTTTGCCGTTTTAGAATTCTGAATATACTCTGTTATTTCTGTAGAAGGTGTACCAGGATAGGCATACACCCCACTAAGACCTGCGTCTATCGCGCCTTGCGCAATAGCCTCATCTCCTAATAAGAGTTTTTTCATAATATTAGATTTAATTTAACAAGATTGGTTATTAAAATGATAATTTTATTTAACAGTCACCTTTAATGGTGAATGAAGTGCTTTCAGGTACTCTTTAGAACGTAAGTTCCATTCATTAAATGTGCGAACATCATTCTTACTCCATGCAGAGCCGAAATAATATGTATATTTCTCATTCGGCTGATATGTAATAAGCCCTACTCCATGTCCGGCATTTCCATTAACAGGATTATCATACATCATTTTTTTTGTTGCCTTAACACCATTAGGGAACAACACTCCAACATAAATCTGGAAATTTTGTTTTGCCGGATTATCTGTAGGATCTGCATAAAGCACATAATTATCTCCACAAGCTACACTCTTTGTGTCTTCACTATGAAGTACAACTCCAGCCACCATATCACAAGGCTTAGTAAGTCCTTCGTACCATACGGTCATTTTATTATAGTTGCTACCTTTATCAAGGCTAATAATACGATGTTCAACAACATTCTTGTCACCTCCTATAGAAAATGGGTTGTAATCAAGCTGGACTGTAAAGCGCAAAGGTCCATTATCCAATATTTTATATGTCTTATAACAATAAGGTAAGACCATCTCCCCTCCAGACAAAAGCGCAGGAGCGCCACAACCCAACGTCGGACCAACTTTATAGCAGTCAAGTCCGTATCCATGGTCAAAGTGATATGTTGTTGCCTCTTCCATTTCATGAGCTTCTTCTGTCTTTCCTGCTTTCTTTAACTCTTCAATCTTAGCATGGTTTGAAAGTTCTGTTACATACCTCTTATCAACCTCCAAATCCGGCGTATTTTTAACCCATACATCTATTCCAAAAGCCTTTTCGCCTGTACGCTGTAAGGCAGGACCATAAGCACGATAAGCAGTACGGTCATTTTCCCATGCAATGTCATCTACACGCTCGGGATATTGCTTACCACAAACAATGGTCTTCATTTCTTTAGGAGTTCCTGGAGTAATAGTAAAATCTGCTGCCCCCGCAGGTCGCACACTGGCATCAATCAACAACTTTCCGTCATATGAAATCTGGTAAGCCACCTGCTGTCCCAATGCATTCTTTACAATAAAACTTTCTCCATTCTTTATTCCTAATTTCGAATAAACATCTTTGAGCTCAACCTCTATAAGCTCTTGACGCTGAACGTCATATGGATTTGTAACTGTCACAGTAACATTATCTGCCATCGCTGACAACGGCATTGCAAACATAAATAAAGATAATACCCTAAAGTTTTTCAAAAAGTTCATACGATATAGTTTTATTTTAGTTTATTATATTCATACATTTATTCTCATTTGAGATTTTTGATGAAGAACTGAGCTATCTGCCTGTAGATATGATTACGTGTATTACCTCCGTATATACTATGATTACGGTTTGTGTAAACATTCATCTTAAAGTCTTTGTCTGCCTGCACGAGTGCCTCTGTATATTCAAACACATTCTGTGGATGAACATTGTCATCAGCCAAGCCTTGACAAATAAGCAGTTCGCCATGCAGGTTTGCAGCACGCTTAATCGGATTTACATCATATCCAGAAGGATTCTCTTTTGGAGTACGCATATATCTCTCGGTATAAACCGTATCATAAAATCTCCAGTCTGTAGGAGGTGCAACAGCAACTCCTGCCTTGAAGACTTTACGTCCTTCACTCATGCTCATTAATGTATTGAATCCACCAAAGCTCCATCCCCATATACCGATATTATTTTTATCAACATAAGGCAATGAGCCTAAATATATGGCAGTTTCAACCTGGTCTTTAGATTCAAGATCACCGATTTTCAGATAAGTACATTTTTCGAAATCAGCACCACGCGCTCCTGTACCTCTGCCGTCAACACAGACAAGAATAAATCCTTGCTGCACCAAATATTGGTCAAGCAAAGCGCCCTGCCCCATTGAACCTATATTCCATGAGTTGACAACCTGCTGACTGCCGGGACCACTATACTGCCACATAATTACAGGATATTTCTTACTTGCGTCAAAATTAGCAGGTTTAATCATAACACCATTCAGCTGAACACCTTCAGATGTCTTGAAGCTAAAAAATTCTTTTGAAGGCAAATCATATTCAGCAAGAGTTTTCTTCAACTCGCTATTAGTAATCAATGATACGGTTTCTTTGCCTGAATTATTAAAGATACCATATTCATATGGTGTATTTCTGTCGCTCCACTGATTTACAAAATATTTATAATCAGCACTAAACACAGCTATATTCCAACCATCGCGTGAAGTCAGACATTCAGTCTTGCCATTTTTATAAGTAACATAAACCTCACGATTCATAGGATTTTTGCCTGCAGCCTGATAGTATGTAGCACCGGTCTGCTCGTCGTATCCATAAACATCTGTTACATCATACTGGCCGTCAGTCACCTTACGCAGCAACTGCCCGTTCATATTGTAAAGATATAATTGCATATAACCATTTCGGTCACTTGGCATTAATATATGATTAGAAGAAATCAATATATTAGCCATTGCTTCTTCTTTCACATACTTTGGCACAGATTCCTTTATCAGCAACTTGCATACTGTACTTCTCGGATTAGCCCCATACAGACAGAGCTGATCCTGATGTCTGTTCATTGTGTAAACAATTATCTTTTGCGGATCAGAAGTTGCCTTTATACGGGGTATATATCCGTCTTTGTCCATCTGCAGCTGCATGGTGCGTGTCTGACGCGACTGAATATCATAGCTCAGAACAGAAACAGTTGAATTTTTCTGGCCTGCTTTTGGATATTTATACGAATATAGCCCTGGATACTCTGAATACTCTGTCATTTCCGGCTCAAGCCCTTTAAACATTTGTAAAGAATATGTAGGCACATCCTTTTCATCAAAACGAATCCAGCAAAGCATACTTCCGTCGGCATTAAATGTAAGTGCAGAATTAAATCCGAACTCTTCTTCATAAACCCAATCCGGCACTCCATTAATAACCTCATTACGCTTGCCGTCTTTAGTAACCAGACTCTCCGAATTGCCATAAAGCAGCTTAACAAGATAAATATTATTGTCACGTACAAAAGCTACTTTCATTCCATCCGGCGACCATACAGGCGACTGCTGCTGGCCGTTATCCGAAAGTTTTTCCAACTTACGGTCTGCAATATTATAAATATAATAATCAGCTGTATAAGACCTGCGATAAATCTTCTTAGAGTTAGTCTGAACCAACATCTTCTTCCCGTCAGGGCTCATTATATAATTTTCAAGCTTGTCAATTTTTTCACCAACAGTATTGTTTACGTCAAACAACACACTTACTTGCTTTCCAGTCTTATAAGAATATTTTATTATTCTCTTCCCGTCCTTGCTTATCATAGCATAGCAGTCTCCGTCGGACATGGGGCTGACAGCACTAAGATATTCAGCAGCAAAAGTTTTGCCTGCAACATCTTTTAAAGAAAGCAGATTTCCAGAAATCATATTACTAGCAGCAAACAATAAAGCCGCACACATAATAAAAAGTCTTTTCATTGTATTTTATAAATTATTTTGAGCACAAAGATACATAATTTTCACTACATTTGCATCTCAATTGATTTAAAAGATATTAATGCCGTATGGCAAAAATTTAAGCGTAATTATACAATGCAAGATTTAAATAAAAAAACGACATTACCTTATAATGATTTTGGCAGCTGGATAAGATCTATTTTCCCGTTCAAAATACAAAAGATTTCTGTTGATGCAGGCTTCTCATGCCCCAACCGGGACGGCAGAATCAGTTACGGCGGATGTGCCTTTTGCAACAACAGCACATTCAATCCTGCTTATTGCGACAAGAACAAAACTATTAAGGAGCAGCTTGAAAAAGGAAAGATGTTTTTTCGCAACAAATATCCCGAAATGCGCTATTTGGCATACTTTCAAGCATACACAAACACGTATGGGAATATAGAGCAGCTTAAAAGGTTGTATGAAGAAGCACTAAATACAGAGGATATCGTAGGCATTGTTATTGGCACTCGACCAGACTGTATTAACAGCGAAATACTTGATTACCTTCAAAGCCTTTCACGGCAAACGTTTGTTATTGTTGAATACGGCATTGAATCTGCCAACAACGATACACTTAAACGCATAAACAGAGGACACACTTTTGAATGTTCAAGAAATGCAATTGAGGAAACGACTTCAAGAGGCATAATAACCGGAGGGCATATAATATTAGGACTTCCTGGAGAAGATACAAATGAAAATATAAAACAAGCATCACTTATATCTCAAACAAGCTTAAACATAATCAAAATACATCAGTTGCAGATAATACGGGGAACAAAACTTGAAAACGAATACTACCAAGGAGGAATCCACACCTATAACGTAGACGAATACATAGAATTGCTTGCAAAATATATACAACATCTTCGAAGTAATATAATAATAGACAGATTCACATCACAATCTCCTAAAGATTTGCTGATAGCGCCAGACTGGGGATTAAAAAATTACGAATTTACAAATAAGTTTGTCAACTATCTAAAGAAGAACAATATTTATCAAGGACAACTTTGGGGTGAAAACAACAAATATAATCAGCAATAACCTTATCGCTAAAATGCGAACAAATTAATTGCACACTTTCATCTTTCTTTACAAAATCCAGAAATTTAAGGCTTTATGCGTAAAGTATTTCCATAAAAGATCAAGAATTATGAGAAAATAATCCCCAAAACGCGCTAAATACGTAATCTACTCATAATAAACACTTTAAGCTGAATTATTATATCAATAATGCAATTCAAGATAATGTCTTACATATAAAATCCAGCTAAAATACGCATGTTTTTGGAGACAAAACCATAAGAATTTGTCTCCAAAACCAATGCTTTTATTGATTAAAAGCATTGGTTTTATAAAACAGAACAACTACTTTCACCGCAAAAGCTATAACATTCAGCATGATTAATGCTGTGTGACATCAAGAAAATATCTATTTTTCAATTTAATATTGTAATATTATTTTACTGCACACTGACAGCAAATTATTTATAATATAATGCCAAAATACAACAATCTCTCCACTTCAGCCTTTGGCATGCAAACCGTAAACGATATTACATAATAAAAAATATTAGACACAATTATACATTTATTCACAAAAAGCATCTATAATTGGATAAAAATACTTAACTTTGTTTACGTATACAACCAAAACACTATAATAGTTAAAACTTAAATCTCGTAAAATATGACAAAAGAAAAACTGACTGATTTACAAACATCATTCGTAAAAAAGATGTCTGTAAGCATCATGGCTTTTTTAAAAAAGTATTTTAATGCCATGCCCGACAAAGAGGATGAAGAAAATACAATCAAGGCCATAAGTAATGGAGTATCATTCCACGGGGCCAATCTGTGGGTTCTGGTTTTTGCAATATTCATAGCATCATTGGGCCTCAACGTGAATTCTACCGCAGTAATAATCGGCGCCATGCTGATATCACCACTTATGGGACCTATAATCGGAATGGGATTAGCAGTTGGTATAAACGATTTTGAATTACTAAAGCGGTCACTTAAGAACTATCTCGTGGCAACAATAATAAGTGTATGCACTGCAACACTTTATTTCTTACTGACACCACTTGACGAAGCCCAGTCGGAGCTCTTAGCCCGCACATCCCCCACACTATACGACGTACTTATAGCATTATGCGGTGGTGCAGCCGGCATTGTAGCCCTGGCCACAAAGGGGAAAGGAAATGTGCTGCCAGGAGTCGCAATTGCTACAGCCTTGATGCCGCCGCTCTGCACAGCCGGCTTTGGAATAGCCACAGGTAACATTTTCTATTTTCTTGGCGCTTTCTATCTGTTTTTTATTAATACGGTATTCATTGCCCTCGCCACATATATTGGCGTAAGAATGCTTAAATTCAAGGAAAAACAATTTGTCGACCATGAAAGACAAACTACAGTAAAGAAATACATTATTATCATTGTAGTTGCCACAATGATACCGGCAGGCTTCATGACATACAGTATTGTAAAAACAAGCGTATTTAAAAGCAATCTCAGCAAATTTGTAAAAGAACAATTAGACAGTACTGGCACAAGAATTATTTCATATGAAGCCAACAACGACAGTCTCACATTACGTGTTGTCGCCGTAGGAAAGGAACTGTCAGACAGTGCTATTGCAAAAGCTGAGAAAGAAATGCAGAATTATAATATCCGGCAGTATAAACTTGAGGTAATACAAGGCTCTGAGTCAACATCATTAATGATGCTCAACAACAGACTGACAAATATGCGAACATCTAACGATAACTACTCAGATATGGTTCGTGAAGAAACAGCAAAAATATCTGAACTTCAGAAAAGCCTTGACCAATATACAAAATATGACATTATGGCACCTGCAGTAGCAAAGGAAATTAAGTCATTATTCGACAACGTTGACGACATAAGCCTGTCTAATGCCAGTTATGTAAACACAGATTCATTAAAGGTTAAACATTACACATTGGCCGTTATTGGCGTTAAAGCAAAAGCCAATATGAAAGAACTCGAAAGGAGCAAAATCACAGATTGGCTAAAGGCAAGACTTCAAGCAGACAGCATAAAAGTTATTATAACGAAAAATTAAAACTAAATAATTATATAAACAAAAAACAGAAGGATACATTTTATGCTGTATCCTTCTGTTTTCATTTACGATGGTCATCTACTCCAAGTGAAATTTATTGGTAAAAGTAATAAAACCAATATGTTTCTCCATAAGTGTCTTTAACATAAGAAAAACGCTCTGACTTGTTATTGTACTTTTCTTCAAGTTTTTGAAAATCCGCATAGTCAGCATCCATTATCTCGCTATGAAAGACCAAGACAGGATTCGACCTTAAATGTGTATACAATGTGAGCGCCTCTCTATAATGCTTTGGCAAAGCAGGTGAGCTTAGATTATATTTGTTTTTAATTATATTCACAAATCCATCTAAATTTTTATCTAACAAATAACCACATAATATATAGTCTGTTACAGACTTCATTGCCAGACCATGATTTTCCAGATACAACAGATACTCAAGGGGCTTCATCTTTCCCATCTTTCGTATACCAAGCTGCTTGAATATCTCTGTTTCAGGAAACATCATACATTTGACATTCACCCCATCAGGCAATAATATATCAGAACCGCCTTTAGGTATAGGATACTCAAACAAACGTTCACCCAATTGCTTTGTACGCGACAAAGCGTAAATTCTCAACATAGTTAAATCAGGATCCGTATCATCAGACTTCTCGCCTACGCTCAAAGCATCATCATAATCATTTGACTCTAATAAATGCTCTATCCTTAAACGATAATGAAAAATCTCATTTGTATTTCCCAAAGCACATACCATCAACAACATAGCAGACAAAGCCAAAAGACTCTTCCACAAACCTCCGGTCAAACTTCCTGTATAAGACGTATCAATATAGAATATTGACTTCTGTCTAGACAAAACAGCAAAAATTGCATACAATATTATAACAATGCATACGATTACTATAACATTGGTTGGAAATAAACTAACATCGAAATCCTGATTCCCGGATGTCAGAACAGCGAGAAACATTAATGATGGCAAATAATTCAGAATATTAATCCATCCATCAAACCTCGTTAACTTACTCACGCCAAGTTTGACAAGAAACAGTACCACTGTCAGCAATACCGCACCTATGGTTTTGTTGTAATGAGTAATGCCTCCAGACAAGACATGTTGCTCCATAGCAATAATATCAGACTGGAAGAAATATAAATATACAAAAGTAAATAATATGAAAACAATAGCACATACAGAATTAACTAATGTGCTATTGTTTGTCTTGACTTCTTGTGTCATATTAATTTTTCTTTAAGACCACGGCTGAACGAGCAGGGATATAAAGTTTTAACCATTCCTTATGATCTTTTACATAAAGAGGATCAAAGTTTGTCATATGAGTCATACTGTCATCAGCAAGTCCATTTCCACCAAACTTTTTAGCGTCAGTATTCAATACAACATCATAAGATCCTGTAGGAACCAAGAATCCGTAATCGGTAAAGGATCGTGTGGGATTAAAATTAAACACAAATATCAAATCACCACGCATAAAAGCCAATATCTGGTCACCATCATTATGCCAAATCTCCTGTACGTTCGTCCGTTGGAAATTACGCACACTCTTGATAACGCTAAGCATTTCACGGTCAAAATCACCCAGATAATGATAGCACAAATCTTTATTGTCTACCAAATTCCATTGTCTTCTTGCGTATTTGTAGCTCCAACCATTACCCTCTCTAGGAAAGTCTATCCATTCAGGATGCCCAAACTCATTTCCCATAAAGTTAAGGTATCCGCCATTAATTGCAGCAGCAGTTACTAAACGTATCATTTTATGCAAAGCTATTCCACGATGAACGACCTCATTTTCGTCGCCTTTTTTGAAATGCCAATACATATCCGCATCAATAAGACGGAAAACAATTGTTTTGTCACCCACCAAAGCCTGGTCGTGACTTTCACAATAACTTATAGTCTTTTCATCCGGACGCCTGTTCTTTACTTCCCAGAAAATACTGCTAGGCTTCCAGTTTTCGTCACTTTGCTCCTTTATCGTCTTTATCCAATAGTCAGGAATATTCATTGCCATCCTATAGTCAAAGCCGTATCCGCCATCCTCAAACTTAGCTGCAAGCCCCGGCATACCGCTTACTTCCTCTGCAATTGTTATTGCATTAGGATTAATTTCATGAATTAGTTTATTAGCAATAGTAAGATAACATATTGCATTATCATCTTCATGCCCGTTGAAATAATCACCATAATTACAGAAAGCCTCTCCTAAACCATGACTATAGTAAAGCATAGAAGTAACGCCGTCAAAACGGAAGCCGTCAAAATGGAATTCCTTAAGCCAATATTTACAATTGCTCAACAAGAAATGCATAACCTCATCCTTACCATAGTCAAAACACAAGCTATCCCATGCGGGATGCTCATGCCTGTCACCTGGATAAAAATATTGGTTAGGATCACCTGCTAAATTACCCAATCCCTCAACTTCATTCTTAACAGCATGACTATGAACAATATCCATAATCACTGCTATGCCGTTGCGATGAGCTTCATCAATAAGAGACTTTAGTTCTTCAGGAGTACCAAATCTGCTTGAAGCAGCAAAGAAGCTACTTACATGATAACCGAAAGAACCATAATAAGGATGCTCTTGTATTGCCATAATTTGTATACAATTATAACCATCCTCAATTATTCTCGGCAACACATTCTCCTTAAATTCTGTATAAGTACCAACCTTTTCCGCATCTTGCGACATTCCTATATGGCACTCATATATCAGAAGCGGACTCTTATTTGGTTTAAACTTCTTTTTCCTCCACACATAAGGCTTTTCAGGATTCCAGACTTGGGCTGAGAATATTTTTGTTTCTTCATCCTGCACAACTCGCTGAGACCATGCCGGGATACGTTCTCCAGACCCGCCATTCCAATAAACATGCATTTTGTATAAATCGCCATGCTTCATACCTTTCTCTGAGATTTTCAATTCCCAGTTTCCGGTTCCTTCTATACGCTTGGCTTTATACTTTTCTGTCTCTTGCCAATTATTGAAATCGCCGACAAGATAAATTTCTGTCGCATTAGGCGCCCACTCTCTAAAGACCCAGCCTCTTGATAATTTATGCAAGCCATAATAATCGTACCCACTGGCAAAATCCTCTAATGATATTTTACCATTACGAGTCAGCTGGCCTAATTTCCACAAGGCATGATCATGCCGCCCTCTTATGGCATCTTCATAAGGCGCGAGATAACCATCATTAACAACTAAGCCAATATGTTTCGGCTCATTTGCCGCTTTACTATCCGTTTTAGCCTTATTATTTAATGATTTGGCTTTTCTGGTAACCATGATACCTCCTTAAAAACTTTTTATAATAACATTATTGTTTGATACTCTCAGCAAAATTATGCTAAGACTTTAAATATGACCTTCTTTATTTCTGACTGTTCAGAAATACAAGGAGCATGACCATCTTGAGGGAAAAATATAGCAAACTCACCGGGCTTACATGTAACGTACGTAGCTGCAGCTCCCTCATATTTTGTTATATCTTTTTCTTCATTATATTCTGCTTCAGGCAAATCCTTTAATGGAGTATATCCATACGTCTCTGACGTACTTAAAGGTATCTGGATATCAATCATTTTCTTATGAGTTTCCAGCAAAGCACTTTCACATGATTTACCTTTTGCCACTTGTATATTTACGAATAAATCTGTGCCTTTAATCAGATGTTTTCCTTCACTTAATTTATTTAAATCATTTGATTTCAAAAAATCAACTACATCATTAAATAATGGATTTAAAGAAACATATTTCTCTAAATTTTCCAATGTATCTATAACCATAAATATTATTTTAATTAATTATTGAACCTTATTTCCTAAAATATACATACCTTGAGAAACGATGTTACCATTTTTGTCTTTCTCAACATATTTACCATCACGCTTATCATCTTTATAAGAACCTTCAAAACGCCGTCCGTCCTTATCGACCTCTAAAGCTCGACCATTTCTTTTACCACGACGATAAATACCCTTGAATTTACTTCCGTCTGAGAAATGTATTATAATTTCACCATCAAAAACGCCGTCTTTAAAATTACCTTCAAAGACATCCCCATTTTTTTTCGTTAACTTACCTAGACCGTTTTGTTTGTCAGCCTTCCAATATCCATTATATACATCACCGTTTTTCCAACGTAAGACTCCATGGCCGTCCTTATCTCCTTCTGTAAAATGTCCAGTATATTTATCGCCATTAGCAAAAGTAAAAATACCTTCACCCGTACGTTTTCCTCTAACATAATCACCCTCGTACATATCGCCATTTTGGAACTTATATATACCTTTCCCATTTTGAACATCATCTAGCCAATCACCGATATATACATCTCCATCAGCATAATGATTGGTTCCTTTTCCTGAGCGCAAATTATCTAGCCACATACCATCATATGTTGTCCCATCGCCCCAATCAAAGAATCCCTTACCCGTTTTCTTGTCATCTTTCCATTCACCAGTATAATAGGCACCACCGCTATAAGTGTATGTTCCTTTTCCGGTACGTTTATCCTGATACCAATCGCCGTCATATTTGTCGCCGTTGTAATACCACATTACGCCATGGCCCTGCTGATAATCACGAAACCATAGTCCAACATATTTGTTATTATTCATAAAATGATATGTCCCTCTACCGTGTTGCTGATCTTGGAACCATTCTCCTTCATACTTCTCCCCATCAGAAAAAGTATAAACCCCATATCCTTGACGCTTTCCTTTCACATATTCACCTTCATAAGTATCCCCGTTTTTATAAACAGTTTTACCTTTCCCATGAGGTTTTCCAGAAGCCATTTCACCCTGGTATGTTCCACCATCTTTAGTCTCACATGAGCCTAATGTTATCTTTTGCGCACTACATATTAGAGGCAAAGCAGCACAAAATAAAAGCAATATATAGTTCTTCACGATTTTTCTTTTTAAATTTATCACCAAAAGTAATAAAAAATAACCATACTGCAAAATTATTTTTTTAAAATCGGTTTTACGAATATATTTATTGATAAATATTAGTATCTTTGCAAAAATATTAAAACAGAAATACTATGAACTTTGTAGGAATCATACCAGCAAGATATTCGTCAACACGCTTTCCCGGAAAACCGTTAGCCATTTTAGGCGGAAAACCCGTAATTCAACATGTTTACGAAAAAGTTTCAAAAGTGCTTGACGACGTATACGTCGCCACTGACGACGAAAGGATTAAGGACGCGGTGGAAAGCTTTGGAGGAAATGCTATTATGACATCCCCTAATCACAAAAGTGGGACTGACAGAATAGAAGAAGCAGTAAATATTATAGAAAAAAAATTTGACGTCATAATCAACATCCAAGGTGATGAGCCATTTATTCACAAGACCCAAATAGAAACAATATGCAGATGTTTCGATGACTCAGAAACTATGATTGCGACTTTAGGCAGGCCATTTACTGAAAAAGACTCTATAAACGATTTAGAGAATCCCAATTCCCCGAAACTCATTTGCGACAACAATGGCTTTGCCATGTATTTTAGCAGGAATATAATACCCTATATACGCGGAGAAGAAAAATCAAATTGGATAAACAAATTCACATATTTAAAGCATATTGGACTTTATGCATACAGGGCTAATGTCTTGTCAGAAATAACAAAATTACCACAATCAAGCCTAGAGCTTGCTGAAAGTTTGGAACAACTCAGATGGCTTCAAAATGGATACCGCATAAAAGTAGGCATTACCCGCGTTGAAACCATAGGAATTGATACTCCCGAAGATTTAAAGCGCGCAGAAGAATTTATCACCCAACACGACATGCAATAAAGAAAGAACAAAGACTATCACATATAACAAAGCAATTTCATCTGAAATCAGATAGAAGGAAAAAATGAAAGGGCGCATTTTTATGCGTCCTTTCATTTTTCTCCAAACGACAAACTTACATTTGCATTTAGCCGACCAATAGCGAGTACTATTGCAGACAACAAATACACACATTAATTTTAATCAATATATTCAAACCAAAACATATCAGGAAAAGGCAACCTTTCTCTTATGAGTATAATGATGAAATATTGAATTTTATAACAATCGTTCCACGAATGCAGCTGCTGAATTATTTAATGCAAAAATCAAACTTTTCAGAGCTAATCTTCATGGAGTGACAGATAAAAAGTTTTTCCTCTTTAGAATCGCAAAGCCCTAAGGATATCCCCATCAAATTTCTACTGCCCCCAAAATTGTCTATTAACTTTGCATCATCACTTCTAAAGCAAACTTGCCTCAGACACACTCAGTGAAACACTATCAAGTTTTTTCAAAGCAAATCTTCATGAAACAACGGACAAAAGTCTTTCTCTTTAGGATTGCACAGGCACACAGATATCCAACAAGATTTCTACGACCAACTTAAACTAACGATTAAACACAATTTTATAAATTTCCAAAGGGATTGTTACAAAAAAATAAAAGGAAGAAAACAATCATAATGTTTCTTCCTTTCAAATGCATTTAAACTTTCGTAGTGGATAGGGGAATCGAACCCCTATGCCAAGATTGAGAATCTTGTATCCTAACCATTAGATGAATCCACCTTAAATCACAGCGGAAGCTGGGGGATTCGAACCCCCGGTACGATAAACTCGCACGGCAGTTTAGCAAACTGCTGGTTTCAGCCACTCACCCAAACTTCCTTTCCGGTTTATTGTACCGAAGCATTCTCGCTCAAATGCGATGCAAAGGTATGCATTTATTTTTACCCCTGCAAATTTTTCTGGAGTTTTTTTTCATTTAATTCAAAAAAACTTTTTTACACCTTATTATATATTATAAACGCTCCTTTATAGAGTCAAATTTTAAGCATTATCTAACTGTAATATGGAAGCACCCCTGTTTAACCTCATACTTAACATAACACCGATTATTCTCACGCATATCACGCAAGACCTCACTTAACACCCACTTAAGCGTATCATTTCTTACCATTCGGCCTTTGCTTCCATCTAGTTTATTAATAGTTTTATAGCGATTATAACATACATCAAAAGTTGTACCATACAAATGACATGAATTTTCCGTTGCATTTCCATTGTAATTCCGAAGTTTCATCACATCTTCTTTTGACCGGAGAACACTAGTTACAATTATTTGATGCAATGGTATATTTTTTATTCTTAGGCTATCATAATACGCCCTACCAATATCATTGAGTAGGACAGCTGCGCGTGGAACCAAATACGGAATACTACTGCGCAAAGGATCTATAAAATAATAAGGATTTGCACCAACAAAAACAAGTTCTTTTTTTCTATTTTCTGCATCTTCTCTATTTTCAACAGGTTTTACTCCATGCTTATTGGCAGAAACTAGCTGCACGTCATTATTGTCAGGGAATGTACGACTAAAACCAGGCACACTATTTATACGATTACGTACCTGTGTTCCTTCTGCATTATAGAAAGACGTCAACTTAAATATTGAAGAAACCACGTGCTCCCCATCACCTACACTATCCTTTTTACCCAAAGTGTTAATGCTAGAATCATTTAAAGCATCATTCACGACAACAGGCCTATTTACATTTTTATCTTTTGCGACATCAGGAAAAATCAGACGTATCATAGCCAAAATCAAAACTATGGCCACAAAACTCATCAAATACCTATTTTTTGTTATTTTCATACGTTCTTTATTTATTCAACATAGAAACAAAAAAAGACTCACATCTTTTTGTATCAATCAACATTAAAATTTCGAATTGTTGAAACAATTTCATTGATAATTTCCGGATTTGGCAATTCTTTAACATCTCCACACAAGGCTATCGAGAAGTTATCTGCCAAACATTCTTCCGGATTTATAACATACCCTGTATTTCTTCCTACCTTATCATAAAAATCGGATGCATCATCCAATTTATACATCAACATCTTTCCATCCTTCATTACCGGAGAAAATTTATCGTCAAGCGGAACCAATCCGATGTGCACATAATCAAAAAAAGATCCTCCGGCATAATCACGATCAGAACAAATAACCATTGTGCATGGCTGTTGTTTCCCACCGACACTTAACATGGCATAGCTATCATAATGATTCACATCCGGATTAGATATAAATCGTTCGGTCACATCATCAGAAAACTTTATTTCTTTATTCAATATACTGAATCCTATTATTTTATACATTGACTTCCTAAAATCAATATTATTTCGTGTCATCACATGAAACAACTCATGAGCCAACAGCTTAGCAAGCCTTTTGGTATTAACTTTTTTCAAAAGACCTTCACCTAAACAGACTACTTCGCCTCGAGTATACGCTGCTGCACCTCCCTCCTCTTTCATCGTTGTTTTTATAAGCAGTACTTCTTGAGGGATAGGAAGCTTCAAGCCCTTTCGAGCAATAGCATCATCCAATATTGCAAAAGCTTTAACAACAGAATCTTTTTCTGTATCTGTAAAATCTCTAGTCTCTCGTCTTATCATGTCTACCATATCGTCATGAGTAGCATTCTTTTTACCCACACGAGCCTCCAAGTCAAATTTCCCAAGACGTTCTACATAACCCTTAGAAACAGCCAACACATTATTTGCTTCCTCCTTATCCGCAAATCTGAGAGAATAGCTATCATTATTACCATAAGATAAACAACAAAACGAGACGAGGCATAAGCCAAACGAGACTGCACGCTGATAAAACTGTCCAATAATATACATAATTTAAATTTAAATAAAACGATGCAAAGATAATGTAAGTATATGTAAATACAAAATAAATATGTTTATTGCATACAGAAAGGACGTCAACAATTAACATAATTTTATCCATGACAAAATAACAACATTTTTTATTGGAAAATCCGATGGGAAACAATATCATCAAAACAAAATATTTCTTGCAGCAAACAAAATACATAGACTTTTAAATATATCTTCAACTCATATCAATGCCATGGTCATGGCATCCATTCAAGATTATATCACTAAGACATATGGAGAGAAAAACAAATTTAAATGAAATCTATCCCCTATATGACAAAAGCCTTTTATCAATAAATACAACATAGCGATACAATCATAACATTCTCACACCTATACGCTATCAGCCCAAGAATAGAAAAAAGATAAGAAAAACGATGATATATTGAAAAAGTTTCTGTAATTTTGCACAATAATATTAAATTCGAATAAAATTGATCGAGAAGCACATTGTACTTGAGGATATTGACCCTGTAATATTATACGGAGTCAACAATACGCATTTGCAAATAATCAAGGCACTATACCCAAAGCTTAGGATAGTTGCACGTGATAATGTCCTACGCGTATTAGGAGACGAAGAGCAAATGGCAAACTTTGAAGAAAACATTGAGAAAATACGCAAGCACGTCTTAAAATACAACTCGATTAATGAAGATAATTTAATCAACATAATTAAGGGCGGGAAGATTAACGATGACACATCAAGTGATGTTGTAGTATATAACATCTCTGGAAAACCAATAAAAAGCAGAAGCGCCAATCAGCAGAAACTGATTGATGCGTACAACAACAATGACATGCTGTTCGCAGTCGGTCCTGCCGGCACGGGCAAAACATATTTAAGTATAGCTCTTGCTGTAAAAGCCCTCAAAGAGAAAGCGACAAAAAAAATAATATTAAGTCGTCCGGCTGTTGAGGCTGGAGAAAAGTTAGGCTTTCTGCCAGGTGACATGAAAGACAAAATCGACCCATATCTGCAGCCCCTATATGATGCACTTGAAGACATGATTCCTGCTGTTAAATTACAGGACATGATTGAGAAACATATCATCCAGATTGCGCCATTGGCATTTATGCGTGGACGAACACTTAGTGATGCTGTAATAATTCTCGACGAGGCACAAAATACGACATCTGCTCAAATACGTATGTTTTTAACCCGACTTGGTTGGAATGCAAAAATGATCATAACAGGCGACCTTACTCAGGTTGACTTACCGCATGGAACGACTAGTGGGCTACGAGAAGCTATACGTGTATTAAATGGCATTGAAGGAATCTCTTTTATAAATATGAACGAAAAGGATATCGTAAGACATAAGCTTGTCACACGAATAGTCAATGCATATGAAAGAGATAAAGAAATAAAGAACAAGTAGAAAAGGTTTTACAATAAATCAACAAGAATGAAAGCACTTACAAGAACAGATTTCCATTTTGATGGACAAAAAAGCGTATATCATGGTAAGGTACGCGATGTTTACAACATTAACGACGACATTATCGTAATGATTGCCACAGACAGAATTTCAGCTTTCGACGTTATTCTGCCTAAAGGAATACCTTTTAAGGGTCAGGTTCTTAACCAGATTGCATCAAAATTTCTGGATCAGACAAAGGACATTTGTCCAAACTGGAAACTTGCCACTCCCGATCCAATGGTTACAGTTGGTCTGAAATGCGAAGGATTCCGCGTTGAAATGATTATACGTTCAATTCTGACAGGTTCGGCATGGCGTGAGTATCAAAAGGGATGTCGTGAAATTTGTGGTGTTAAACTGCCCGATGGAATGAAAGAGAATCAGCGTTTCCCCGAACCAATAATAACACCTACAACAAAGGCTGACGAAGGTCATGACATGAATATTTCCAAAGAAGAAATAATCGCTCAAGGCATTGTAAGCAAAGAAGATTACGAGGTGATGGAGGACTATACACGTAAGATTTTTGCACGCGGACAAGAAATTGCAGCTGAACATGGCCTTATCCTCGTTGATACTAAATACGAATTTGGAAAAAGAGACGGTAAAGTTTATCTTATTGACGAAGTACATACTCCAGACAGCAGCCGCTATTTCTATGCAGACGGTTATGAAGAGAAATTTGAGAAAGGTGAGCCGCAACGCCAATTGTCTAAAGAATTTGTACGTCAATGGCTTATTGAACACAACTTCATGAATGAGCCCGGACAGACAATGCCAGAAATAACAGACGAATATGCCGAAAGTGTAAGCGAACGCTACATTGAATTGTTCGAGAACATTACCGGTGATAAATTCGACAAAGCTGCTGAAGATGGTGATATTGCAGCACGAATCGAAAACAATGTGAAGAATTATCTGAAAAACAGATAATAATTCATATTGACAAAATACCTCTATAGCATCATGCCTTTTTATAAATCAGATAAAAATGACCTACAAACAGGAACGTATAACGCCATATAATAACGGGGAAGAAAAGAGTAAGCAGGTTGAAACAATGTTTGATACCATAGCTCATTCGTATGATCTGCTTAATCACAGGCTGTCACTTGGCATTGACTATCTTTGGAGAAATACGGCCATAAAACAGCTTAAGCCCTTTAAACCTCTTAAAATACTAGATGTTGCGACAGGGACAGGTGATTTTGCGATAAAATCAGCCAAGGAGTTATCCCCTGAAAAGGTCATTGGCATTGATATATCAGAAGGCATGATGCGTATTGGTCAAGAGAAAGTTAAGAATGAGAGACTGAGCGAAATCATAAGCTTTGAAAAGGAAGACAGCGAACATCTCTCTTACGCAGACAATACATTCGACGCAATAATAACCGCATTTGGAATCAGAAATTTTCAAAATCTTGATGCTAGTTTAAAGGAGATGTGCAGAGTATTGAAAAAGGGAGGACACGTAAGTATTCTAGAGCTTAGCCAGCCAGTAAGTTTCCCAATGAAACAATTATTTTGGATATACTCTCATTCCGTACTACCGCTATATGGAAAACTTGTTTCTAAAGACAAAAATGCGTATCGTTATTTAACAACAACAATAGAAGCATTTCCACAAGGTGAAGTGATGACAGATATCATAAAAAAAGCCGGGTTTACTGAAGCTACATTCAAACGTTTAACCTTCGGCATTTGCACTTGTTATTTTGCAACTAAATAAATATAAGTCTATGGATAAATATGGATTAATAGGTTACCCATTAGGTCATTCATTTTCAAAAAGTTATTTCAACGAAAAATTTGAAAATGAAGGAATTAATGCTGAATATATCAACTTTGAGATTCCGACACTCGACTCCCTTCCGGAAATTTTAGCTTCTAACCCGGAACTGAAAGGCCTTAATGTCACAATACCATATAAAGAAAAAGTTATCAGTTATCTTGACTCCATAAGCCCCGAAGCAAGAGCTATAGGAGCAGTAAATGTTATACGCGTTGACCACAAAGGTAATGATACTTATCTGAAAGGCTTTAACAGCGATGTCATTGGTTTTACAAAAAGCATTGAGCCCTTGCTTGAAAGATTTCATAAAAAAGCATTAATATTAGGAACAGGAGGGGCATCTAAAGCTATAAACTTCGGGTTAAAATCACTAGGTCTAGAAACAGTATTCGTAAGCAGATTTGAACGTCCTGGAACGATACAATATTCACAAATCACCCCTGACATAATTCAGGAGTACAATGTTATTGTTAATTGCACTCCATGCGGAATGTATCCGCATATAGACGAGTGTCCTCAATTGCCATATGAGGCAATGACAAGCAAGAATATCCTTTATGACTTGCTCTATAATCCCGATGAAACTCTTTTCATGAAAAAAGGAGCCCAACATGGCGCCACTGTAAAAAATGGATTAGAAATGCTTTTATTACAGGCATTTGCAAGTTGGGAATTTTGGCATAATAAAGAATAAGACGTAATTTTTGTTCCATATACATAAAAATATATTTAAAATGGATTTACACAACCGCTACATGATGCGTGGTGTTTCTGCAGCAAAAGAAGATGTACACAACGCAATAAAGAACATAGATAAGGGTATCTTTCCACAGGCATTTTGTAAAATAATACCAGACATTCTAGGAGGCGATCCTGAATATTGTAATATTATGCATGCAGATGGCGCAGGTACTAAGTCGTCATTGGCTTATATGTATTGGAAAGAGACCGGTGACTTAAGTGTATGGAAAGGCATTGCACAAGATGCGCTAATAATGAATACGGACGACCTGCTTTGTGTTGGAGCTGTAGATAACATACTTGTTTCAAGCACAATCGGACGAAATAAAATGCTGGTACCAGGAGAAGTCATATCTGCTATTATTAATGGCACTGACGAACTTTTAGCCAGCATGCGAGAAATGGGCATTGGCATTTACGCAACGGGAGGTGAAACAGCTGATGTTGGCGATTTAGTAAGAACAATTATCGTCGACTCTACTGTTACATGTAGAATGAAACGTAGCGACGTAATCAACAACGCCAACATTCAACCAGGCGATGTCATTGTCGGACTTGCTTCATTTGGCCAGGCAACATACGAAACAAGCTACAACGGAGGTATGGGCAGCAATGGTCTGACTAGTGCACGCCATGACGTGTTTGCTAAATATCTTGCAGAAAAATATCCAGAAAGTTACGATCATGCAGTTCCTGACGAGCTTGTTTATAGTGGTCATTATCACCTGGACGACAAATTAGCAGATGTACCTGTAAATGCAGGTCAGCTAGTCCTCTCTCCTACCCGTACATACGCACCAGTTATAAAACGCATTCTAGACGAATTACGTCCGGAAATACATGGTATGGTACATTGTACAGGCGGTGCACAAACAAAAGTGCTACACTTCGTAAATGACAATTGCAAGGTTATCAAAGACAACATGTTCCCGGTTCCACCTCTTTTCAAAATGATTAGAGAGGAAAGTCAGACTGACTGGAAGGAAATGTATAAAGTGTTCAATATGGGACACAGAATGGAGATATATATAAAACCCGAATTTGCAGAAAAAGTAATTAATATAAGTAAGAGTTTCAATATAGACGCTCAGATTATCGGACATATCGAAGAAGGAGAAAAGAGTCTGACCATTAAATCTGAATTTGGAGAATTTAACTATTAATTATATGCCCGAAAACAATAGTATTTTAGAAAAGCTCGAAGGACTTGAAAGCAGATATGAAGAGGTTGCCACATTGATAACAGACCCTTCTGTCATTTCAGATCAGGAAAGATACGTAAGACTTACACGAGAATATAAAGACCTCGATGAGATAATGAAGGCCAGAAAACGATATATTGCCTGCATAAACTCAATAAACGAGGCTAAAGATATTCTTGCCAACGAAAGTGATCCGGACCTGAGAGAGATGGCCCGTGAAGAACTTCAAGCCAATGAAGAGTTACAGCCTAAAATTGAGGAGGAGATAAAAATTGCCTTAGTACCGAAGGATCCGGAAGACGCCAAGAACGTCCAAATGGAAATTAGAGCCGGAACGGGCGGTGACGAAGCAGCACTGTTTGCAGGCGATTTATTTCAAATGTATAAAAAATACTGTGATTCAAAAGGCTGGTCCCTGTCTGTAACAAGTGTAAGTGAAGGAGCTGTTGGCGGATATAAGGAAATAGACTTTGCTGTAAGCGGCGACAATGTATATGGAATACTAAAATATGAATCTGGCGTACATCGTGTACAACGTGTACCAGCCACAGAAACACAGGGCCGTATGCACACAAGCGCTGCAACAGTAGCTGTATTGCCCGAAGCTGATAAATTTGAAGTTAACATCAACGAAGGCGACATTAAGTGGGACACATTCAGAAGTTCCGGTGCCGGAGGTCAGAATGTAAACAAAGTGGAGTCTGGAGTTCGTCTTAGATATCCATGGAAAAATCCGAATACCGGTGAAGTTGAAGAAATTCTTATTGAATGTACTGAAACACGAGACCAGCCTAAGAATAAGGAAAGGGCACTTTCAAGATTGCGTACTTTCATCTACGACAGAGAGCATCAGAAATACATCGATGATATAGCTAGCCGCAGAAAGACATTGGTGTCAACTGGTGACAGAAGTGCAAAGATCAGAACATATAACTTCCAGCAAGGGCGTGTAACTGACCACAGAATCGGCTATACAACACATGATCTGTCCGGATTCCTGGCAGGAAACATACAAGATATGATAGATGCCTTAACTGTAGAAGAAAATGCAGAACGCATGAAAGAGGCAGAACTATAAATCCTAATGTTTGGGTGGATTATTTATATGAAATAAAAGTTTTATATAAGACTTGGCAATTGCAAAAATCTGAGCATCAGCCATTTCATATAAAAGAATTCACTTAATAAATAAAAACATAAATTCAGAAAAAATGAACAGAAAACAATTAGTTGACCAAATATTCAGCAAACAATCTTTTCTGTGTGTCGGACTCGACACTGATATCAAAAAAGTGCCGGAATGTTTACTGAACAACGAAGATCCTATATTCGACTTCAACAAAGCCATAATAGATGCAACGGCACAATATTGTGTTGCATACAAGCCAAATTTGGCTTTCTACGAATGCATGGGTGTAAAAGGAATGATATCATTTGAACGTACGATAAAACACCTCAAAGAAAACTATCCTGACCATTTCATAATAGCAGATGCAAAACGTGGCGACATAGGAAACACATCCTCTATGTATGCCCGTACATTCTTTGAAGAATATGATATCGACTCATTGACCGTTGCGCCTTACATGGGCGAAGACAGTGTTACACCATTCCTCAACTATGAAGGCAAATGGGTTATTCTATTGGCGCTCACAAGCAATAAAGGTTCACATGATTTTCAGCTGACAGCCGACCAAGACGGCGAAAGACTTTTTGAAAAAGTCATACGTAAGTCACAGGCATGGGGTGATGAGCAAAACATGATGTATGTAGTTGGTGCCACTCAGGGCTCAATGTTCCAAGACATACGTAAAGTTGCTCCTAATCACTTCTTACTTGTACCTGGAGTTGGAGCACAAGGCGGAAGCCTACAAGAAGTATGCAAATACGGAATAATCAAAGACTGCGGACTATTAGTAAACAGCAGCAGAGGTATCATTTATGCCTCAAACGGAAGCGATTTTGCTGAAGCTGCAGCAATTAAAGCCGAAGCCTTGCAAAAAGAAATGGCCATAGAATTAAACAAAATAAAATAGGTATAAAAATCCTCCGGCATTAAAGCAAATGTCGGAGGATTTCTTTTATAAAATATAGTCATAGACATAAGCGCTGTCAGAATGTCACACAATTTACACTTATTTTGACTTTCTGATTTCAAATAATAGGCTATTTTTCCATTGAACACTGATTCTACTCTGAAAAAGCCATAAAATCCGACTATTGTTCATTCAACAGATAAACCTCTCATTTTCAAGCAGTTGAAGCAGTTAACAATAAATTCTAAGCACAATATCATTCTAAAAAACATCTAAAATGCCACCTATTACAGTATAAAATGCAGCATTTTACATGTCAAAACACATTCAATCAGCCACACAAATACAGTTAAATAGACGACAAAACTCAATGATTTCCAACCAAGAACAAGCAAATATATGTGTTTTGAAGATAAAGTATTAACATAAAAGTGATCAAGCATCGCATTTTATCCGCTAAAACATAACATTAGCCGACACATTAAAAATTTACACTTTGACAGTCCAGACATTATTTTGTTTTCCTTTTGTCAATCATAAAAGCAGCATTTAAGAGGTAGATATTATTCACAGAAAGTTTATTCAATATCATACCGGCCTTAACATCAGTTAACTTTCATCATCAAGCTATTTTATTGTATATCAAACAAATAAATTGTATATTTGCATTTGCCACATGCTGTTATAACATATAACATGAATCAGATTTCAGCTATAATGTAAAACACCAGTACTACTTATTTACCTTTTGAAGTTGTACAACATATAAAACAAGCGAAATGAATGACAGTAAAATAATAAATGACCCTATCTTCGGATTCATAAAGATACCTCATGGTCTTCTGTTAGATATTGTTGAGCATCCGCTAATGCAGAGGCTTACACGAATAAAGCAACTTGGACTTACATCTATGGTGTACCCTTCCGCACAACACACTCGCTTTCAGCATTCTATCGGTGCATTCCATTTAATGAGCGAAGCCATTACGTCATTAACCCAAAAAGGAATATACATATTCGACAGTGAAGCTGAAGCTGTTGAGGCTGCTATACTAATGCACGACATTGGGCATGGACCATTCTCTCATGTCTTAGAGCATACATTGATAAGCGGAATAAGCCACGAAGAAATATCCTTGCTTATGATGGAACAAATTAACAAGGAAATGAAAGGAGAATTGAATTTAGCACTCAAAATATTCAAGAATGAATATCCAAAAAAGTTTCTGCATCAGCTGATAAGCAGCCAGCTTGACATGGACAGGCTAGACTATCTCAGACGTGACAGCTTTTACACGGGAGTGTCTGAAGGAAATATTGGCAGTGCCAGAATAATAAAGATGCTTGATGTACACAATGACAATCTTGTTGTAAATTCAAAAGGGCTGTATTCTATCGAAAATTATCTAATGGCAAGACGTCTGATGTATTGGCAAGTGTATCTGCATAAAACAACTGTCTCCAGCGAAAAAGTGCTAGTAAACGCTCTCTTACGTGCAAAAAGACTTGCACATGAAGGCAAGGAAATTTTCGCAACACCCTGTCTAAGATATTTTTTATACAACGACATCGATGCAGAGACATTCAGAAATGACAGACAAGCCCAGCTGTATTATACAAAACTCGACGACAGCGACATTCTAAGTTCCCTTAAAGTATGGACAGACAGCAACGATAAAGTGCTGTCGATTCTTTCCACAGATATCATAAACCGCAATATCTTCAAAGTTGAAATTTTCGAAAATCCTGTGGACGACGCCTATGCTGAAAGCAAGAAACGTACAATTGCAGACATGTTCAAAATAAGTTTAGAAGAAGCAGGCTATCTCATGAGCATTGACACAATACAAAAAGATATGTACGATGTTAATGAAGACCAAATCACCATACTGTTCAAAGACAATACAACAAAAGACATTTCTGAATCTTCAGAATTGTTGAATATTGCATTACTTTCAAAAAAAATCAGAAAATATTATTTATGTTATCAACGTTTTTGAATAAATTTATTTATCTTTGCAGATAATATGTAATTAAATTGCAATGGAATTTACAGCAAACCAAATAGCAAGTTTTATCCAAGGCAAAGTTGAAGGCGATGAAAATGCCACAGTAAATACATTTGCCAAAATTGAAGAGGGAAAACCAGGAGCTATATCATTCCTTTCAAATCCCAAATACACACACTATATTTACGAAACACAATCAAGTATTGTGCTTGTCAACGAAGACGTTGAGTTGACAAAACCAGTCAAAGCCACCTTGATTAGAGTAAAGAATGCCTATGAATGCGTTGCAAAACTTCTGCAAATGTATCAGGCTGCACTTCCTAAAAAAAGTGGCATAAGCTCAATGGCTTTCATATCACCTAAAGCGACAATTGGCGACAATTGCTATGTAGGTGCTTTTGCATATATAGGCGAGAACGTTGTTATCGGTGAAAATACACAAATATATCCACATACGGTTATTGAAGATGGTGTTAAAATTGGAAATGGATGTATCTTATATCCTAATGTCACCATCTACAAAGAGTGTAAGCTAGGCAATAATGTTACAATTCATGCCGGCACTGTCATTGGCGCAGACGGTTTTGGATTTGCTCCAAATACTGATGGATATGACAAAATACCACAAATTGGCATTGTAACTATTGAAGATAACGTTGAAATTGGAGCCAACTCATGCGTAGACCGTTCTACGATGGGAACAACAATCATACGTAAAGGTGTAAAGCTTGACAATCTTGTACAGATTGCTCACAATGTTGAGGTGGGCGAAAACACTGTAATGTCTGCTCAGACAGGCGTTGCAGGTAGTACAAAAATTGGCAAAGGCTGTATGTTTGGAGGTCAGGTCGGCATTGCAGGACATGCAACAATTGGTGATAAGACTTTCCTTGGTGCCCAGTCAGGAGTGCCAGGCAACCTTAAAGGCAATGAGACTCTCATCGGAACGCCGCCGACTGATCCAAAGGCTTACTTTAAGTCTATTGCGTTAACACGCAGGCTACCAGAAATTTACAAAGAGCTCAACGAGTTAAAACATGAAGTTGAAAAATTAAAAGAGACATATAAATAAATCATGGAAATGTCAAAACAGAACACACTTAAAGGCAGTTTTGCACTGTGTGGAAAAGGTCTTCATACTGGATTAAATCTGACAATCACCTTTAATCCGGCAAATGAAAATACCGGATATAAGATACAAAGAATCGATCTTGAGGGTCAACCCATCATTGATGCCATTGCTGAAAATGTCGTTGACACCCAACGTGGAACTGTATTAGGGAAAGGTGATGTAAGAGTATCAACCGTAGAACATGGACTTGCCGCTCTGTATGCTTTAGGCATTGACAACTGCCTTATACAGGTAAATGGTCCTGAATTTCCAATTTTAGATGGCTCAGCAGCACAATACATTGAGAAGATCCGTGAAATTGGAATCGTTGAACAGAATGCTCCCAAAGACTTCTATATTATACGCCACAAGATAGAGGTAAAGGATAAAGAATCAGGTTCATGCATTACGATTCTGCCAGATGAAGAATTCAGCTTGACCGCAATGTGCTCTTTTGACTCTAAATTCATAAATAGTCAATTTGCAACACTTGACAAAATTGAAGATTTTGCCACAGAAATAGCTCCAGCCCGTACATTCGTCTTTGTAAGAGACATCGAACCGCTCTTAAAAGCTAATCTTATTAAAGGTGGCGACATGGATAATGCTATTGTGATTTATGAAAGACAGACAACCCAGGAGCGTCTTGATCAATTGGCAGATTTCTTACATGTACCACATCTTGACGCAACAAAACTGGGATACATTCAGCATAAACCGCTAGTATGGGAAAATGAATGTACAAGGCATAAGCTGTTAGACATAATAGGCGATATGGCACTTATCGGCAAACCTATTAAAGGCCGCATAATAGCCACTCGTCCAGGACATACAATCAACAATAAGTTTGCACGCCTCATGCGAAAAGAAATCCGTAAGCATGAAATACAGGCTCCAATATACAATTGCAATGAAGCACCGCTTATGGACGTAAACCGCATTCGCGAATTGCTTCCGCATCGTTATCCCATGCAACTCGTTGATAAAGTGATAGCTCTTGGACCGAGCAGTATCGTTGGCGTAAAAAATGTCACCAGTAATGAACCTTTCTTCCAGGGACATTTTCCTCAAGAGCCCGTTATGCCTGGCGTTTTACAAATTGAGGCTATGGCACAGTGCGGTGGTTTGCTTGTTCTTAACACTTTGGAAGAGCCCGAAAGATGGTCAACATATTTCATGAAGATTGACGATGTGAAGTTTAGACAAAAAGTTGTACCGGGAGATACTCTTTTATTTAAAGTTGACCTTCTTGCCCCTGTACGCCATGGTGTATCTTCTATGAAGGGATATGTATTTGTAGGAGATAAAGTCGTATCAGAAGCCACTTTCACAGCTCAAATCGTAAAAAATAAATAACCCATAAGGCAGATTCACTTCTGCCTTATTTTAAAATATTAGCCATGAATAATATAAGTCCGTTAGCATACATACATCCTGAAGCCAAAATTGGTGACAATAATATTATCGGCCCATTCTGTTATATTGATAAAAATACAGTAATTGGCGACAATAACGTATTACAAAATAATGTAACGATTAACTACGGAGCACGCATCGGAAATAATAACGAAATCTTTCCCGGTGCAAGTATTAGTACAAAGCCACAAGATCTTAAATTCAAAGGTGAAGATACGACATGTGAAGTTGGTGATAACAATAGTATACGTGAAAATGTAACTATATCACGAGGCACAGCATCTAAAGGGACAACAAAAGTTGGTTCAAACAATTTGCTGATGGAAAACATGCATGTTGCTCACGATTGTGTTATCGGTAATGGATGTATTATTGGAAACTCAACAAAGTTTGCAGGAGAAGTTGTTGTTGACGACTATGCCATTATTAGTGCAGTTGTTTTATGCCACCAATTCTGCCATATTGGTAGTTATGTAATGATTCAGGGAGGATGCCGTTTCAGCCAAGACATACCACCTTTTATTATTGCCGGAAAAGAACCGACGAAATATTGCGGAATAAATATTGTGGGATTAAGAAGAAGAGGATTCAGCAACGAATTAATCAACAATATACATGAAGCTTACAGACTTCTGTACTCTAAAGGAATCCTAAAAGAGGGTATTGAAGAAATAAGGAAAAAGCTGCCTGTAACAAAAGAAATTGAATATATAATTAATTTTGTTGAAAACTCTAAGAGAGGTATAATAAGATAAATACCTTCTGTGATGAAGACACTTTTTGTAATAGTTGGACCTACAGGGGTAGGAAAAACATCATTATGTCTGAAGGTTGCCGAACACTTAAATACGGTTATTATTAATGCTGACTCTCGGCAGGTTTTTAAAGAAATACCTGTAGGCACAGCTGCCCCAACAAAAGATGAGCGTAAATCAATTAGACATTTTTTTGTTGGCAATCTTCATATTAATGAATATTACAACGCCTCAAAATATGAACAAGATGTTTTAAAATTATTAAACATCTTGTTCAAGTATAAAGATAATGTAATCATGTCTGGTGGCAGCATGATGTACGTTGATGCAGTATGCAAAGGTATTGACGACATACCATCGGTTGATGACAACATTAGAAAAACACTTCAAGAAAGATTCGATAAAGAAGGTCTTTCTGGCATTAGCAAAGAATTGGCATTATTAGATCCTGATTATTACGCAATTGTTGATAAGAATAATCATAAGCGCATAATACATGCATTAGAAATATGCTTATCTACAGGCAAGCCATATTCTTCCTTCAGAAAAAACACAACCAAAGAAAGACCTTTTAGAATTATAAAAATCGGTCTTAATATGGACCGGCAGAGATTATACGAGAGAATAGACTTACGTGTAGAGCAAATGATTCATGATGGCTTAATTCAAGAAGCTCTAAACGTCTATGAATATAAAAATCTAAATGCATTAAACACTGTTGGTTACAAAGAAACATTTGAATATCTAGACGGATTATGTACACTTGACAATGCAATATTTAGGATAAAAAGCAATACACATAAGTATTGCCGTAAACAGCTTACATGGTTCAGGCGTGATCCAAATATACATTGGTTTTCACCCGACAATATTGAAGAAATCATAAATTACATAAACACATTCATATAAACTGTACTTTTTTTGTACATTTGCAGAATAAATAATACTAAAATTATATGTTCAACAACAACAATGATTCACGTATCGGTAGATTTATCAAAACGTGTCTGAACAAAATTAAAGGTTTTTGGCCTTGGTATAAAGGACTTTATATAGGCCGCAAATGGTATACAAAGACTTGTGTAGCAATTCTGTCTGCCATAATCACATTTTTTGTGTATCTTATAATGGTTGATATTAACTTCTTATGGTTATTTGGAAAGTCTCCCGGCTTTTCACAGATAATGCATCCTACAACAAGCGAGGCATCTGAAATATATAGTGCAGACGGCGTTATGATAGGCAAATATTTTAGCGAGAACAGAACGCCTGTTAAATATGAAGAAGTAAACCCTCTCTTCTGGAAAGCTTTAATTGATACAGAAGATGAACGCTTCTACAAGCACTTTGGTGTTGATTTCACCGGATTATTTGCTGTAGCAAAAGATATTATTGTACATCATGAAGCACGTGGTGCATCCACAATTACTCAACAGCTCGCAAAAAACATGTTCCGCGTCAGGACACAGTATTCAACAGGATTGTTGGGATATATTCCGGGTGTACGCATGCTTATTATGAAAAGCAAAGAATGGATTATTGCAACAAAGTTGGAAATTCTATACGATAAAAAAGAAATTCTTACGATGTATGCTAATACTGTAGATTTTGGATCAAATGCATATGGCATAAAAACTGCATGTAAGACATATTTTAACACAACTCCATCTGAAATGACTGCTGAACAAGCAGCTGTTTTGGTTGGTATGCTAAAAGCTACAACATATTATAACCCTATTACGAATCCTGAGAATAGTCTGCAACGCAGAAATACTGTCTTGCACAATTTAATGACACATAAGGATATCACAAAAGATGATTATGATTCTTTAAGTGCAATACCTATAAAAGTAAACTATAGTGTTGAAAGCAATTATGATGGTCAGGCAAAATATTTTCGTGAGGCAATAGCTGACTATCTTAAGGATTGGTGTAAGGAAAATGGATATGACCTGTATAGTAGCGGCTTAAAAATCTACACTACGATAGATACCCGCATGCAAAAATATGCTGAAGAAGCCGCAATTAAACAAATGAAACAGGTACAAAGAAACTTCAATAGTCATTGGAGCGGTCAAGACCCATGGAGAGATGAGAACCATCAGATTATACCAAACTTTATAGAGAATATAGCTCAGAAATTACCGGTATACAAAACATTATTACAAAAGTTTCCCAATAACCCCGACTCTATTCAATACTATTTGAATAAGCCACACAAAGTCAAATTATTTGATTATGAGAAAGGCACCATTGAAAAAGAAATGAGCACAATGGATTCCATCAGGTATATGGTTAAATTCATGCATTGCTCATTCGTTGCGATGGAGCCACAAACCGGAGCAGTCAGAGCATGGGTCGGAGACATTGACTTTAACTCATGGAAATATGACAAAGTTACAGCTATGCGCCAACCAGGTTCAACATTTAAATTATTTGTATATACAGAAGCAATGAATCAGGGACTTACACCCTGTGATAAGAGAAGGGACGAATACATAAGAATGCAAGTATATGACAAAAATAAGCATGAAATGACTTCATGGACTCCAACAAATGCCAATGGCAGATTCTCTGGAGACTCCATTCCCTTAAAAAGCGCATTTGCGAAAAGTATCAACTCGATTGCTGTCAGACTTGGGCAGGAAATGGGAATAAAGAACATTGCTAAAACAGCACATGACATGGGTATAAAAAGTCCTTTGGACGAAGAGCCTTCATTAGCGTTAGGTGCTTCTGACGTTAATCTGTTAGAAATGGTCAATGCATATTGTACAATAGCAAATGATGGTAAACATATAGAACCAGTCCTTGTGACACGTATAGTAGACAAAGACGGAAGAGAGGTATATGTAAGTTCTACAGAGGAAAAACAAGTTATACCATATAAAAGCGCATTCTTCATGCAACAGCTACTTATGGGCGGTATGCGTGAACCAGGTGGAACATCTCAAAGTTTATGGGCATATACTGACACTGCACGTGATACAGACTTTGGAGGCAAGACAGGAACATCAAATAATCATTCAGATGCATGGTTTATGTGCGTAAGCCCAAATCTTGTAACAGGCGCATGGGTTGGTGGAGAATACAGAAGTATTCATTTCCGCACAGGCGCTCTTGGACAAGGAAGTAGGACGGCATTACCTATTTGCGGATATTTCATTCAGGCACTTATGAAAGATCCTGAATTTAAAAAGTATCATGGCCGATTCCATAAGCCAGATGATGAAGACATAACTGCAGATATGTATAACTGCAGCAGTTATGTACCTGCTAAAAAAGATACGACACAGATTGACAGTACCATGGTAGAGGATGAAGAACTTCTTATTGACGAAGAAGGCAATATACTTCCAAGAGGAAACGAAGATAACGAAATCTCAAAAGAAAATAATCCCGCCATCAATACAGATAAAGGTAACGTACAACAATCTGAAGATAAAAAAGAAAAAAAGAAAAATAAACCTCGTGAAGAACAGATTAGATTTGAAGACTTATAAGAAGTTCAACTTTGGAACCGAATTCACAAATTGATCAGTCAAACAAAGAGTTTCAAGAAGCTCTTCAGATATTAAAATTTACCCGCCGCTCGCTTTTCCTTACAGGTAAAGCGGGGACGGGTAAATCAACTTTTTTAAGATATGTCAAGTCTAACATAAAAAAGAAAATTGTTGTTCTCGCCCCAACTGGCATATCTGCAATCAATGTAGGAGGCGCAACACTACATAGCTTTTTCAAACTCCCATTTCACCCAATATTACCCAATGATACTCAATTTTCAGTAAGGCATTTACGCAATACACTAAAATACAATGGTGAAAAATGTAAGCTGCTACGAGAGGTTGAGCTCATCATAATTGATGAAATTAGCATGGTAAGAGCTGACATCATCGATTTTATAGATAAAGTATTACGGGTATATTCGAGGAATATGCGCGAGCCTTTCGGCGGAAAACAATTATTACTTGTAGGAGATATTTTTCAGTTAGAACCAGTTGTCAAGGAGGATGAACGGAAACTCCTTCAGCCATTCTACCCTACTAGTTTCTTCTTTGATGCAAAGATATTTAAAGAGATAAAACTAATATGTATTGAATTAAATAAAATTTACAGACAAAAAGACAGCCAGTTCATCAACATACTCGATAAGATAAGACTTGGTGACGTAAATGACTATGATTTAAAAATATTAAACAGCCGTTATAAAGAAGAAAACCACGAGTTCAAAAGTGAAAAGCTCGTAATAACGTTATCAACACGTAGAGATATTGTAGATTATATAAATGAAAATAAGCTAAAAGAACTTAAAGGATCATCAACAATATTTAATGGGAAAATTGGTGGAGAATTTCCAGAAAATAGTCTACCAACGCTCACAAAATTGGAAATCAAGCCTGGTGCACAAGTAATATTTATAAAGAACGACATAAACAAAAGATGGGTAAATGGTACTCTAGGTATTGTTGAAACTATTGACGTTGAAAAAGGATTAATATATATAATCACAGAAGACGGTAACGAATACGAAGTTTCGAGGGAGAGATGGAGTAATATGAAGTACCGTTTCAATAACAAGGAACAAAAAATTGAAGAAGAAGAAATTGGATATTTTATACAGTTTCCAATAAGATTGGCATGGGCAATAACTATACACAAAAGCCAAGGCCTAACATTTAACAAGGTTATTATTGACCTTACAGGGGGTGTATTTGCCGGAGGCCAAACATACGTCGCCTTATCAAGATGTACATCATTAAACGGCATTACACTCAAATCGCCAATAAGGCACGAAAATATTTTCGTACGAAAAGAAATATTGCAATTTGCTAAAAATTACAACAATTCAACACTTATAAAAAAAGCATTAAGCGAATCTGCCGCAGATAAAGAATATTACGAAGCAGCAAAAGCATTTGACAACGGAGACTATGAAAACTTCTTAAAATGCTTTTTTAAAGCTATACACAGCAGATACGATATAGAAAAGCCTAGTGCCAAGAGACTTATCCGTAAAAAATTAAATAGTTGTCCCTTAAAAAGCCCATTTTTGCGAGATGTTGTTTTGACACAGTATCTC
>OMDF01000081.1_pt1 | contig 65802 bp, 67 predicted proteins | sample 1673631 | NCBI WGS metagenome assembly OMDF01 (sample SAMEA103958117, study PRJEB25191) | human gut metagenome | biome: human-associated habitat [ENVO:00009003]; feature: intestine environment [ENVO:2100002]; material: feces | place: Germany | collected 2013/2015 | reverse complement strand
CATGAGGCGGAACTACTCCGTCAGTTCGGTCTGTTCATCCGGGGGAACTGCTATTATGCCATCGGCGAAGAAGACGAAGAACCGGCAAGAATTTCCAACTTCATCATGGAGCCACTGTTTCATATCGAGGACGAGAACAATGCCACCCGAATTTTCCGGATGCGGAACATGTATGACGTGCGCCGTGTTATTGAGTTGAAAGAGTCGGAATTATGCTCTTTGAGCAACTTCCAGCAGAAAGTCGGGTCATTGGGCAACTATGTGTGGCTGGCGAAGATTGACAAGCTCAACCGGGTCAAGGAATACCTGTATTCTAAAACCGATACAGCGGAGCGAATCCGCAAGCTGGGCTGGAACGCCTCCGAAGAGTTCTTTGCTTTCGGTAACGGCATATTATACGGCGGTGCTTTCAAGGATGTCGATGACTTAGGAATCGTCCGTGGTGTCAACGGCAAGGCATTTTATATTCCGGCGACTTCCAAGATTTATCTCCATAACCCGGAAATCTTTCAGTTTGAGCGGTTGATGATCCATGAGAACCGCAACGGCGTAAAACTGCATGATTTCGTTTCAAGGCTGATTGGGGTGTTTGGCGAAAACGCCTCTATCGCCTTGTGTTATCTCCTTGCCACCCTGTTCCGCGACATCATATTCAGGCGAACCCGGCATTTTCCTATCCTAAACCTCTTCGGTGAGAAGGGAACCGGTAAGACGACACTCGCCACTTCGCTCCAATCCTTCTTCCTGCATGGGGTTGATCCGCCCAACCTTGGTGTCACCTCCGTTCCGGCAATGAACGACCGCGTATCACAGGCGGTCAACACTTTGGTGGTTCTTGATGAGTACAAGAATGACCTCGACATCCGCAAGATTGCCTACCTCAAAGGTCTTTGGGGTGGTGGAGGCCAGACCAAGAAGAATACCAATACGGACGGGATGGCTGCACAAACCATCGTCAGTACCGGAGTTGCTTTATGCGGACAGGACAAACCCACGCAGGATATGGCACTCTATACCCGTGTCATATTCCTGGCATTCTCTAAGACATCGTTCAATCAAGTGGAGAAAAGAAACTATGAAGATTTAGTCGCACTGTGTAACATGGGACTAACCCACTTGACTATCGAAATATTGAATCACCGGGAACTGTTCGAGAAGAACTTCCCGGAAACCTATTCCATCACCAAGAGGGAACTGGCTGCAAAGTTTGAGAACGAGAGCATCCATGACCGTATTTTCGGGAACTGGGTCATCCCGTTGGCTGCTTACCGGACTTTAGAGACGGTGTTGGATGTGCCATTCAGTTATGCCGAACTCTTTGAGACGGCCGTCAATGGCATCCGCAGCCAGAACGAGCTGGCACAGGAAAGTTCCGAAGTCGCCGACTTCTGGAGTATGCTGCAAGGATTCCAGACTTCAGGGAAATGTGTGGATAAGGCACATTACCGCATCCGCTATATGAAATCCTTCCGTCCAATCTCTGCCAAGGAAGATATTGAGTTCAAAGAGGCACGCCCCATCCTCTATTTGAATATGGCAGCCGTGGCTTCCTTATTCAATAATCGTAATATGAATGCTACTGCCAATCGTTCAAATTGGTCCACTATTATGTCGTATCTGAAATCTCATTCGTCGTTTCTTGGACTAAAACAGGATAGGTTTACTATCTTGTTACCCAGCGGTTTGCCTGACTTCTCGATTGAGATAGTCAATAATGAACAGGTCAGGAAAGTTAAAGTCAACCGACCGAAGGCATTGTGTTTTGACTATTTGCAATTAAAGGAAGCGTTTGGATTGGAACTGGAAACGGAAGTAATAACCGAAGCACAAGATTTAGAAAATATATAAAATCATTTTTTAAACATTAAATTCAAGCAGCAAACATAAAAAAGCGAGAAAAATCCGCAAAATATCGCATCTGGATCATTTATATTCGTTACCTTTGTACGGAACTTAAACAAGAATGTAATGTTAGTAAACTTCACTTTCCAGAATTTTCGTTCATTCAGAGACGAAAAAACACTTAGTATGGAAGCAGGTTCAATTAAAGAATTGAAAGAATCTGTTATTCAGAGGGAATCTTACCGCTTACTGCCGGCTGCCGTAATGTACGGTGCCAATTCGAGCGGAAAGAGCAATGTGTTATTGGCTTTGATGACTATGAGAAGTGTCTTGTTGGGCAGTGTCCGATTGAACCCTACTGATGAATTATATTTCCAGCCTTTCAAATTGGATCTGACTTCAGCCAACACTCCGACTTCTTTTGAAATCCAGTTCTTGTTGGACGATGTGAAATACCGGTATGGATTTGATTATGACAAGACACATATTCGTAAAGAATGGTTGTACGAGAAGTGTGCCGGACAACGCGAGTTCAATCTATTCCTGCGCGTAGATAATGAATTTGAGGTGTCCAAGACCCGTTTCCCAGAAGGGATAGGCAAAGAGAGTGCCACGCCTTCCAATCGTCTGTTTGTTTCACTGGTCGCTCAATTAAACGGTGCTAAATCCATGCGTATATTGGACTGGTTCAATAACTGTAATTACCTTTCAGGAATGGATAGCCAAGGATATGAGGGTTTCACTCTCCAAATGTTCAGTAACCATTTGGAAGGATGCAGACAGGCTTTGGACTTTTTTCATCATACCCAACTCGGTTTTAATGAGTTGTTGGTTACAGAAAAGTCATTCTCGGACGAAACAATTTCCGGGAAGATGCAAATACCCGAAGCATTGCGTTCTAAGTTGGCAGAAGAATTGAAAGGCAAAAAAATAATGGAAGCCAAAACTACCCACAACATCTATGACGAACAAGGCAATGTAAGCGGAATCGGCACGTTTGATAAGGACGAAATGGAATCAGAAGGTACAAAAAAGGTTATTGAAATGTCCGGTCCCATTTTTGACACGCTCCGATTAGGTAAAGTGCTGATTGTAGATGAGCTGGATGCCAAATTGCATCCCCTTCTTACTCGTAGTATTCTTCAGTTATTTATGAACCCTGAGACTAACCCTCATGGTGCCCAGCTCATCTTTGCCACTCACGACACCAATCTACTCAACCTCGCTTATTTGCGTCGCGACCAAATTTGGTTTACTGAGAAAGATCAGACTGAATCGACCGACCTTTATTCCTTGCTTGAGTTCAAGGATGAAAACGGTGCAAAAATCCGGAATGACCGAAGTGTACAAAAGGACTATATCAACGGACGTTACGGAGCCATTCCTTTCCTGAATTAAAAATGATATTATTATGGGATTATTACCAAAATATAAGATTGAGGAACTCAAACGTGAGAAACGGGAAGCTAAGGCTGCCAAGAAACGTAAAGAAAACACCCGCTCAAAAATTGTACGTTTCTTGATTGTATGTGAAGGTTCACGTACCGAACCCAATTATTTTCTGGCATTGGTCCGAGACAGGTATTCGGAAGTTCGGGATGAAAAAATAGTAGGTGAAGGTAAATCAACTTGCGCACTTGTAAAACGGACACTTCAAATCAAGGATGAATTGGAACGGAAGCGTCAGTTGCCATTTGATCGTGTCTGGGTGGTTTTCGACAAAGATGATTTTACGGATTTTAATGAAGCTATCCAATTAGCAACATCCTATTCGTTTCAAAGTGCATGGACAAATGAAGCTTTTGAGCTTTGGTATTTACTTCATTTTCAATATCTGGATGCAGGTATCAGCCGACACGACTACATTGAGAAATTGCAAAGTGAAATACGGAAGCATCCCGGATATGAGAATTATGAATACAAGAAGAATGATGTATCTGTTTATAAAATGCTGACAACCATTGGTAATGAAGATTTGGCCAAACGATATGCAGAACGACTTCGTTCTTTCTTTGAAGATGATGAAGATTATAAGGAACATAAGCCATGCACAACTGTGGACTTACTGGTAAGAGAATTGGAAAATCCTGAAAAACTTTTATAATATGGATAAAGTACATTACCATATCCTTTATATGAATCATTCACTAAAATGAGGAATACTATAAGCAAAGGGGCGATTAGCCCCTTTTGCCATAAATATTGACCACCTCCATTTTCATCCTCTCGGCTTTCCTGACCGTATAAAACGTACCGCCTTGGGGCTTGCCGTCATAATATGCAATCACACCGCAAGAATGCGAAAGCATATAATCGTTACGCCTGAGTAAACATCCACGGAAGTAGTTTCCGCTCAATATAACAACCTTGTCCGTCTTGGCAAGTATTCGGTGATAACGCTCCTGCTCAGAAGAAGCCCATCGGGTACTCTGTCTTGAAAACGGGACAACGGCAATCAACTGAATATCGGGGAACTTATCTTTGAGTAGCAACACGACCTCTGCCGCCATCATGTCAAACCCCAATGCCATGCCACAACAGAAACAGGTCATACCTGACTTACAAGCAAGAGTCACGGCTGTAGTCAGCCGTTTCCTTACTTCTTCCTGCCGGGTTAACGGTATAATCCGATGACCTGTAAAGGCTATGGATTTTTCTCTTTCTGAATACGATACTTTTTCCATCAGTTTCTTACTTTGTAATGCGTTCTTGCCAAGAAAATACCACCAAGAACATTCGCTCCGAAACTTTCAAGCTGGCAGGCATAGAGGGCGTAACTCATTCCACGGGTAATTACATCGTCATACACCAAAACTCTCTTTCCGTCAAACCACTTCTCGTCAAACTCCAAGATGCTAACTTTGCGGATTTCCTTTTCTGTCTTTCGGTGTTCATGGATGGATAGCCTTTCGCCACATACCTTCACATGGTCATAGCCGTTTATCGCTCCGGTCAGTTCACATACTCTTTCGCAAAAAGCCTTGTATCGGATTTCATTCTTCTTGTCCGTAGATGCCGGAACCGGGGAGAATACGATGCCTGTACACGTCTCGCCATATTGCTCTTTCATGCTCGATGCGGTCATCCGGGCAACTTCCTCGTAAGCCTTTCCATCCTTGAAGGCATAAACAAGGTTTCTGTCGGCGATTTCTTTCTCGCCCACATTCCGAATACGTTTAGGGAAATACTTGCAGAACCAAGTCTGAGGCTTGTCCAACTGTTTTTTGATGTTCTCGTCAATCTGTACCATACGCTCTGAATCTTTTTCCCTTTTGTTTCAAGCTTTCCGGCTTGCCCAAGGGATATTTTTTGCTTTTCCAGCGTGTTGGCAAGCAATAAGGCAAATGAGGGAACAGCAAATACGCTCAACCCCGTTTGAGGAAGATTTGCCGTTTCCGGTTTGACGTTTGGTAATGCCGACAGAACCTTTGCAAAAGAATATCCGCAGAGGCAGGCCGGACTGAATCGCATGAAGCAGTGGAAAAAACACTTCATTGTGCGATGGTTGTAGAAAGATTTGACCGAACTTTCAATGGCATGGCCGTAAGCGGAGATATGCAAGTGCCGTAGCGAAGTCTCGATTAACCTGCATATCTCAGCAGGCGGTCTTGTCATGTTCGGTCCAAGGCAGACTGTTGTTCTTGGCAAATAGCAACCCGTTGCCATGCGGCAAGAATGTCTGTATGCCTGTACTTACCAGACAATTCCATAGACCACTCCTCCCCATTCTATTATTCAACAAATAAATACCCATATCATAGACTCATTCTTTGTGCATTTTCAAAAAATAATATGCACACATTTCACGGTTGACAGCGTTGACAAAGCCTAAAAGACATCCTATCAATGACTTCACATAAAATTGATGCGTTGACAAACGTTGACAAACGTAGCCACTTTTTCCATTCCTCCTAAAATCCGGTGCCAAGCGTTGACAAAACCATGTATCTATACTTTTTATACTTCTATTGAAGAAAAAAGATAATATGTTGTATTACAATGGCTTTTGAGCCTGGTTTTTACGACAATCAAGCGTTGGCTCCTTTGTCAACGCTGTCAACCCTCAAACATATCCCCTTCTCATTTTCACGAAAAGCTTTACCCGTTTTTCCATCATCTTCCATGCCGATTGACACCATACAGCCACCGTTCCCACACGCTCCTAACAAATCCTTGCAATTCCCTAATATTCCAGTATTCAACGTATTGCCCAATCATTTGCATAGCCGTACCTTTCAAACAAAATTATCTCAGGAATGGATTTGCATGCAATTTTTACAGGAATTATCCCGGAAAAGCTATACTCGGTAAGTGAAGCCGCCCGTTATCTCGGCGTCCACCGTTGCACCATCTATGCCTACATCAAGCATTCGGAAAAGCCGCTTCCGTTTGTCAGGCAACCGGGCAATATGAGGATTGTATTTCAAGGCAGCGATTTGACGGCGTACAAGGCGACCGGTCTCCCAAAGAAAGGGCGTAAACGGAAAGATGGCATACGGTAGTACCTTACACTATATATATTGTTACCTGCCCATGTGTGGCAGGTAACTCGTTACTTGGATGAACGGAATATCAAAGAGATTGTTCCAGTTCCAGGATTGCATCAAGAAGCCTATCAATCATCTTTTCTGCCTCCTCCATATCTTTCACCACATCTTTCATCCGGTAAGGCGCACCGTTTTTGCCATGCCCGGTTTCATCAAGCCACAAGTAGGCTTCCGAATCCACATCAAAATTATCATAATACCCCTTTAAGTTCCCAATCAGGCTATCAAGGTCATCGTCTTGCATCGTTACCGGGAAAGAAAAATCCTGTCCGGCAGGGGTATATTTGGAAAAGGTAAATTCCGTTTTCTGTCGCTCATGATTTATTTCCGTATCTACACTCCAGCCATCGGTTTCGGCACATCGAATTATCAAATCCATTACATTATTTGTTGTACACATAATTACATTGTTTTTACGTCAGCCGTGGATAAGATACCACGACTGACCGATTACTACTCATTACTCGAATCTCGCTAAGAACCGCTGAAGGCGTTTGTCATTCAACAGCCTTAACTCGGTCGGTTGGAAGTTTGGTTGTTGCCTTACTTGGAGTTTCCCTAAACCTTGCGCTGTCAAGTCCAGTTCTATTTCTGAAAGTTCATTCAGTGAAATATAGCCGTACTCGTCCTCCATCAGCCCGATTACGATGCCGAAAAGGATGATGTCGTTTTCCTCCGCTTCCCCTTCCAATATGAACCATCGGACAGAGCCAAGGGCAAAGACCGCACAGCAAACTGCATCTTTTCCCTTGCCGTTTTGGGAATAAAGGGGGAAACCTTTCAAGGCTTCCTCCAGTTGGGATGTCATTAACCTGCACATATTAATTCAATCAAATTCTATTTCATCCTCGTACACTTCTATCTCTGCGCCACTGCTGAACTGCACGATAAAGCCTCTTGCAGTCTTGGCGACTATTGTACCTCTACGGTAGCCACGCCAAGGCGTGAGCATTTCACATCGCCGTCCGTATTCCGGAAAATCTGTTTCGTCCATCATAAATCATTGAACTTTCATGTTGATATATTCGGGGTCGTAAATGAGGTTGTCCTCCGTCAGTCGGTCGTATGCCGTTGCCGCAAGACGGGAAGCCCATTCGTTGCGCTGGTCATAGCTCCCTTTCTGGTAATTGAATGCCAATTGGCGCATAAAGCCGATGAATACTCTAAACATCTGCTGTTGGAGATAGCGGTGTGCCCTGGTCAGTTCCTTACCGGTTTTGTCGGCGGAACACATCCGTCCGTTCACAAAGTTGGTGAACTCTTGGGCAAAAGCCTTGTCTTGTTCGGAGATTGTCTCTCCTGGAAATCCTTGATAGTCCATAATTTTTGATTTTAAAAGTTATTTGATAATTAGCCGTTTTATTCTTATTCTGCCATTTCCTTGCCGTATGCAACGATTTCATCCATCGTAAGCCATTCAGGTTTCTCATCGAAACTATTATAAAGTTCAACCATTAGCTTTATTTGCAGATTCACGCTGCCAGCCCACAAGCGTCCGGTATTCCGATTGCCGTAATTAAGGTAGTATTCGCAATCCGATTGCAAACGTCCCAATAGTTTGTACCGGAACACGTCATCACGCTGTAAGACATTGTCTATTACCTTTCTTTCTTCTGAATTTGTTTCCATGTTTGCCATAATCGTTTGTTAATTTGATTTTTTATTTTCCCTTTTGTTGAAGCCTTTTGAGCTTCTTGGTCGGGAGAACCGTTTTTCGTGCAAGATTGCCACTGCAGACAAAAGGGAAGATAAGGCAAGTGTGAGGTCAGAGAGTGCGGACGGAATACCCAAATTTTGAAGGAACGGGAAAATTTGCGGAAGGTTGCCGGCAAACCCTCTGACAGAAAGCGACAGCGGCACTTGACGTTCTTCCTGTCCGCAGTATCTTTGCACAGAAATACGTCACCGATCTAAAGGAGCGAAACGACTTAGACATCAGCGGTTTTACTATTATAAGTGGAATCTAAAGCAACGAAATAGCCAAAATTTACTATGAATACAACACAAATAGCACTATTTATAGTCTTGATTAGAAAGAAAAACATTAATTTTGTGTTCAACACCATAAAAAAGAGGAATAATGAAGGATATAAATCGCATTAAAGTCGTTCTTGTGGAACAGAAACGTACAAATAAATGGTTGGCAGAGCAAATAGGAAAAGATCCTGCAACCATATCGAAGTGGTGTACCAATTCTTCCCAACCGGACTTAGCCACATTGACACGTGTGGCTGAAATATTGGATGTTGACGTAAGAACACTTATAAACAAGACTAAGAATGAATAATAAAAGTCCATATACGGCAACCATTACAGGATGCGCACTTCTATTCAATGAATTTGTGCGTATTTTGCCTTTGCTGCTATCTGACAATTCCACCGAATCGATTAAAGAAGAAGTTCGTCAGAACCAGTTGTTACAGGTCAATTCTCAAAAAGCGCGACAAACTTTTATGAATGAGTTCAGACGTCGCTTTCAGGCTGTCCCCAAGACTTTTTGGGAGAATTGGCAGACATGGAGTGAAGCCGGGCAAAAAGCCGGATTACTGTATGCTATTTTACGAGCTTACAAATTGGCTTTCGATTTCCATTTCAATGTGACCATCAAACATTGGAATGCTATAGACCAGACACTTGTCATGAATGACTTGCTAATGGAATTTAATGAAATCAGTGCTCGAGATGCTTTTGTAGATAGTTGGACGGAAAATACTAAGAAACAGTGTATCAGCAAATATCTGACCATACTGAGGCAGGTCGGTATGCTGGATGAATCAAACAACAGCTTACGTGCATTGTATTTAGATACGTGTGAGTATGAATATTATATTCGTTCCGGTGAAGAATGGTTCTTAGAGGCTTGCCTGCTTTACCCCTACGAAATCAATGACATCAAACAGAAATTACTATGACGAATATGAGTATCGAACAGTTGTATGAATACTTGAACAGCCCTGAATTCCAGAAAGCGGATGGCAATATATTCTACAACTATTATATATACCAATATCCCGCATCGCAAGAATACACGATGCGGAAACAGGTGATGGAGTTCAAGGAAAAGCTGGAACGTCCGACTACCTATATCAATGCCATGCCATTGGACTTGTTTCAAGTATTCTGCGAGTATCTGGAAAGTGAGAAGTTCGGCGATAAGACTCTGCTGGAAGACACCTTGGAGGAAGACAAGACCCATCCGGACATGGTGACTACCGAATTGACCACCGAAGCCAATTCGGACAATTTCATCCGTTATGTCAGCGGTCGTATCAAAAAATACATCTCGCAGAACGACGGGTTGAATCATCCTTACATATTTATATATGGCATCGGAAAGATGTTTCCCTACTTACGCACCAACGTATTCCTTACCCGGTACGAAAAATACAACGATACATCGTTGTACAAAATCATCCTTTTCTATCCCGGCCATCAGGAAGGGAACTCTTTCAGCTTGTTCGATTCCTTGCCTGACAGCCATACCTATCGGGCAATCCTTTTAGTAAACAAATAAAGAACAACTTATATGCAGTTTAAAGATTTATACGAGAAAGGACTCGATCGCAAGGTAAATCCGGCGGTGTCCGCATCCGACCTCAGTGACGACACGGTACTCACTGAAATCGTAGAATATGTTTTTACGCAGGAAATCATTGCCAATCTATATAATATACTCTTGAATGTCAAAATAAACCAAGGCAGTCACGTGGGTATATGGATCAATGGTTATTATGGCTCCGGTAAATCACATTTCCTGAAATACGCCAGCTATTGCCTTTCCGGAAAGAAGGAATACCGCGAGATGGCATTTATGCGACTCTATGAAGCCACTGAAGCCATTATGCACAGCGATACCGACCTGACCCAGCTTGAACAAGCCGGTGTCTCCCTTTCGGAGTTGAAGTCTTTGGAGAAATGGTACGTGGAGCAGGCTCAGGTGGAAATGGTCATGTTCAATATCGGTGATGTACATGATGCCAACGCAGATGCAGCCACTACCTTCACGCAAATCTTCTGGAACCAGTTCAATGCGCAACGTGGCTACAACTCCTTCAACTTGGCATTGGCCCAATATCTGGAGAAAGCCTTGGATGATGATGGCAAATTCCAAGAGTTCAAAGCCTACGTCAAAGAGAAAGGATATGATTGGGAACGTAATATCTCCCGTTTTGCCGCAGGCCGCTTAGACCTTGCCTTGCAAATGGCAAAAGAGATTGATCCGCAGTTGGCGACGGATGTCATCCGTACCCGAATCGTCAACAATGATGTCAATTTGTCCGTGGAATCTTTCGCGCAGGAGATGAAAGAATACCTGGATGGCAAGAACAAACGTAATTTCCGCATCATCTTCTTTGTAGATGAAGTCAGCCAGTTCATCGGACAACATCAAGACCTGATTCTGCAACTGCAATCGTTGGTAAAACGGTTGGACGAGGTCTGCGAATCCAAAGTATGGATAGCTTGTACCGCCCAGCAATCCTTGGAGGATGTGGTCTCTGCTGCAGGAGGTAGTGTGACAGACCCCAATGACCAAATCGGAAAGATTCTTGGCCGTTTTGAAGTGCGTGCCTCTTTGCAGGGAACATCGCCCGAATACATCACCCAAAAGCGTATTCTTGACAAGAAAGGCGAAGTGGAGGTGGAACTTGCCAAACTATATGAGCAGGACAAGGCGAAACTGGATGCCCAGTTCGTGCTGCCCGGTTCGTATCAGGCCTATAAGGACAAGAATGACTTCGCCGCGTTCTATCCCTTCGTGCCCTACCAATTCCAACTCATCATGAAGGTGCTCGACTCCTTCGTGACCATGAACTATGTGGATAAGCAGGTGAAAGGTAATGAACGCTCGCTTCTGAACATCACCTATTCCATTGCCAAAGAGACTGCCGAATGTCAGGTAGGCGAGTTCGTTCCGTTCGACAAGTTCTTTGGCCCCATGTTCCAAGGTTCCATGCAGCACTTGGGACAACGTGCCATGGAAAATGCCCGGCAGGCACTCCAGACGATAGAAGACGAGAAACAGAAAGAGTTCTACCGCCGGGTGGTCTATGTCTTGTTCATGGTATGTAACCTGAGCGAGCAGGACAAGCAGACCTTCTCCGCTACTATCGACAATGTGGTCACGTTGCTGATGACCCAAGTGGATGCTTCAAAAGCGGCCATGAAGAACGACGTGGCACAAGTGCTTAACTTCTTGATGGACAAATCTGTTATCCGGAGGATAAGGACAGACAATGGTGCGGAGATTTACGATTTCTATACCGAAGAGGAATCCCAAGTCGCCCAAATCATCAAGAACCAGCAAGTAGATAGCAACACCTATTCCGAGGAACTGTACAAGATTATCTACAACCATTTCGGTTTCAGCTCTTCCAGCAACAAGGAGACATTCGGCACCCGCAGTTTCAACGTGGGCGGCAATGTAGATGGACGTTCTTGCCTGGCCAACAACGCCGACATCTACGTCCACTTCCTGACCAACGCCATAACCGAATTGCCGGACCAATTCGCTTTTAGCAACAACCCCAACCATTTGGTATTCTTCCTTGTCCCACAATACAAGGTGAATGAGGAACTACGTCGTAACTTCCTGCACTATTGCCGTGTACAGAAGTTTGCACAAGAACCGGCTATCAGCGAAGAACGGCAACGCACCAAACGCATTTTCCAGGAACGAGCCAAGGAATTGTATGACAAAAGCATCGTGCCGGAGTTCTGTCGTATCTTAGATACCTGTCCGGTCATATCGGGTATTCAAGTCTTATCGAACAGTGAATTGGGAACGGCAAAGAAGCAAGAGCGATACAAGACGGCACTCCAACGCCATTTAAGCGGTCTTTATCCGTTTGCACAGATGGTCAATGCGGCAGAGTTTCCCAAAAGCCAAAGTGAACTGGCCACCCAAATATTGCGACCGGTAGAAGCCACGCTCCCCGGAACCTCATTGCCTCTGTCTATTCCTGAGCAGAAAGTAAAAGACTTTCTCGACCGCTCTCCGCACGATGTGACTGTGGCCGATGTGATTCGACAGTTTGCCAAAGTACCTTACGGTTGGTCCGATTTCGTCAGCATCTACGTGGTCAATGAATTGGTACGTCGCCATCTGTATGCGTTCTTATACAATAACAATCCAAACGTCACACGGGAAGAAACTGCCCGCAATATCGTAAAAGAAGCTGCGCGCTTCACGATAGAACCGGCTAAAGCTATTCCGCAGGAGGTGCTGAATCAATTCATCGAAGCGTGGAAGCACATCTTCAATGTGGTAGAGGTAAAAGGAAGCAATGACGAGACGGAGTTGTACCGCCATTGCAAGGAGACCGAAGACAGTGCCCTGAACAGCCTGCTGAAAAACTATCGTGCCTTGGCGAAGAAGGTGGTAGGCTGTCCTTTTGCAGCTCCCATTGACCAAGCCATCGAACTTATGGAAAACTGGCTGACCATCCGTGACCATAAGGTGTTCTTTGAGACCATTACGCAAGCCCGTGAGGAAGCGGCACGGTTGTTTGACGGATGCAAAAATGTCAATCTGTTTGTCCACGAACAGTTCGACAAATACAGCATGGTAAAGCAGTTCCTTACGGACAACCATGACAACTTCACCTTCTTGGATGAAAGCCAGAAAGCCGCTGTTGAAAAACTGAAATCCATCGAAACAGACCAAGAGCCATGGGACAGACTCCCTTCTTACATGAAGATGAAGCGTACGTTGGAAGGTCAATTGCGAGAACGTAAAGCACAGTTGGTTGCAACCATCCGAACGAATTACAACAAAGTGTTCGATGAACTGGATGAGTACGCCAAATCGGTACAGGTTTTACCGGACAAATATGCCAAGCGCGATATGACCCTCATGTGCCTTACCACTTCCGACAATTTCTATGCCCTGCAAGCCAATGCGGATACTGACCGGTTCTATGAAACGGAAATGGCTAAAATCAATCAGGCCATTGTTATTCCATCTTCGCCCCAACTTGGCAATACAGGCAATGGCAATGAAAACAAGCCTACACAGCCTACCACTCCGACTCCTCGTCAGAGAATGGTGGTTCACCTGCATACGCATACTACCACTCCCATCCGCACGGAGGCAGACATCGACCTTTACCTGCAAAGCCTGAAAGCAGAGTTGATGCAATACATCGGCGGTGACAGCGACATCATTATTAAGTAATTAAAGCATCTGATTATGGATACAAATAGATTAAAGAAATTCGCTTCGGAAGCACGCAATATACTGATACAAGGCGTTCGGCAACGCCTCGTGGCATTGGGTTTCGCCGCCGATGGCACAGCCACGGAAGAACCGCAACAGCATAAAGGCGGTGCCACCTTTATGGGGAATGTGGTCAGCAATGACTTCTATACCCAATGGGTGTCGCTCCAACGCGCCATCGAGCAGAGAGGCATCAAGGAGGTGGCGGAAGAAGCCGCCTACACATGGTTCAACCGGTTGGTTGCCATCCGTATCTTGGTCAAGAACGGCTTGATTGCTCCCGTACTTACCTACGAGAGCGAGGATGTCCACATCCCGGTATTGGTGAGCGAAGCACGGCAGGGGCGTTTGCCGCAGATGGATGAGCAAAGCCTGCGGCAATGGGAAGAGCTGAAGGATGATGACAGTAAAACCGACCGGCAGTTTGCGTTGCTCATCGTGGCTTTCTGCCATGCCACGCCTATCCTTCATCAGTGTTTCGGCCGTATCACAGACTACACCGAGCTGCTTCTTCCCACCAATATCTTGTCGGAAGGCGGCCTGGTGGATTTGCTGAACCACACGTCTTTCATCTCCGAGGAAGATTACCGTTCACCCGAACTCATCGGCTGGCTCTACCAGTTCTATATCTCCGAGAAGAAAGACGAGGTGTTTGCCAAGAAGGGAAAGTTCGAGGCAGACGAGATACCTGCCGCCACACAGATATTCACGCCCAACTGGATTGTGAAGTACATGGTGCAGAACACCGTGGGGCGCATCTATCTGGACAACAATCCCTACTCGGAACTCAAAGAGACGATGGCATACCTCGTGGAACCGGAAGAGCCTGCACCGGAAGCATCCATCTTCCGCTTCGACGACATCCACGAACTGACCTGCGCCGACCTTGCCTGCGGTTCGGGACATATCCTGAACGAATGTTTCGACCTGCTCTACCAATGCTACATGGAGGAAGGCTACAGCCGCCGCCAAGCGGTGGAAGACATCTTCCGTTACAACCTGACGGGCATAGACCTTGATACCCGTGCCAAACAACTCGCCACCTTTTCCCTGCTGCTGAAGGCTTGCCAGAAGGACAGTTCCTTTGTGGATGCCCATTGTTTGCCTCGTGTTCTGGATATGCCGATTGTCGATAGATATACCTACAAAGATTTGGATGGACATTTCTGTTGCGCATACGGACTGGAAGGACCGGGAGACCACGCCTACAAAGAACTGGAGAAAGCCTTTGCCCTTATGGAGCAGGCAAACAATTTAGGTTCCATCATGAAGTTTGACCTCAGTGAGGAAACGAGGGCTTTCATCCGTCAGTGCGTCGAAGCCTACGAAGCTGAACCAAAATACGCCGATAACTTCCGTCCGCTGATTAATGGATATCGTATGATTCTTACTCTGACTAAGAAATATGCAGTGCTGGTAATGAATCCGCCATATATGAAAGCAACAAATATGAATAACTGCCTTAAAACATATGTTGAAGGGAACTATGAAAAAGGTTCATTAGATATGTATTCAACATTTATTATGTTGGCAATGAACTCAATCTGTAGAAATGGAAAAATTTCTATGATAGTGCAACCAACATGGCTGGTTAATTATTCTTTTGGATCAATGAGAAAATATATGCTTGACAATTTTTCAATTAATAGTTTGCTTCATATGGGCAGGGGAAATTTCGGAAATGACTGGGGCTCAATTGCATTCACATTATCTGAGGGTTCGTCAAATTCAATAAGTACATTCTTTAAACTTTATGAAAGAACATTCTATCGTATAGAACCAGAACATATAAGTGAATTATTCCTTGCAGCAAAAACAGATAATTCATTTAGATATAATTTTTCAAAATATTCATCATCAACATTTGATACAGCAATAGAAGCAGAAGGTCAAAGGATCTGTTATCTATGTAAATCAAACAAGTTTAAAAAAATAAAGAATTCGCCTTTCTGTTATACATTTTCAGATGATATTATAGAAATTATTAATAAGACAAATATAGCATTGCACTTTAATCCTGCCACAGGTTTACAAACAGGGAATAATAGTAAATTCATACGTACTTGGTTTGAGACCTCAATAAAAGATTTCAATTACAAGTGGTACCCGCTGGTTAATGGAGGTGATTATAGGAAATGGTATGGTAATTTTAATGATCTTATATATTGGTATAATGACGGTTCCGATATTAAGAACTGTAAAAGTTCTGTGCTAAGGAATCAGCAATATTATAAAAAAGCTGGAATAAGCTGGAATAGAATAGCATCAAGAGGTATTACACTTCGTTCTTTTCCCAACGGATGTTTCTTTGACCAAGCTGGAGATTCTATGTTCTGTAATAATATTGATAAATTACATATGTGCATGTCATATTTAAATACCAAAGTAGCAAAGACTTTTTTTGATATGCTTGCCCCTACAATAAATTTAACTGCAGGAATGATTGGTAAACTTCCATACAAGGACATACCTTCAGATAGTAATGCGTTATATTTATCAAAAAATAATATCGATATTTCCAAGCAAGATTGGGACTCCCACGAAACCTCTTGGGACTTTGAGACCAATCCCCTTTTGGCAGTAGATACCGATACCTATCTTGACAACATTGACCATCAGATAGAGCAACACGAGAAAGAGACGGGTGAACACCTCTGCTTAGACCCTGCTGCTCCGCAACTCGATAGTTTGGAGTGGCGAATGTCTCAGTACAAGCAAAAGTGGGAGCACCTCTTCATGCAACTGCACGAGAACGAGGAAGAGCTCAACCGCCAATTCATCGACATTTACGGATTGCAAGACGAACTCACGCCCGATGTGCCATTGGAGGAAGTAACCATCCTACAACAAGGAGAGATAACGATTGAGGATTAACAAATGAAAAGATGAAGAATATGAACTATACAGATAACGAAACATATAGGCGCATCCATTTCGCTGTCATGGCAATAGAAAGCGGTGCCCGCAAATTGGGCATTACCGGAAAGGAAATGCACGACCGATTGCAGAAGCAGGGATTGATACATCGCCGCTTAATAAAGCGGTATGAAGACCTGCACACCCAAAGTCTCGATTGGGTGGCAGACGACATTAGTGAAACACTTTTGAATTGGGAGGCAGGAGTATGATGACACTATATCATGGATCTTACATAGCTGTGCCCAAACCGCTTGTAAAGTTAGGTCGAAAGAAAGTGGACTTCGGCCAAGGATTTTACCTGACTAAATTGAGTAAACAAGCAGAATCATGGGCAGGAACGATAGCAGAAAGAAAAGGCAGGAATGCAAAACCGACATTGTCATCCTATTCGCTTGACTACGATGCTGTCAAGTCCGCCGGATATCGAATCAAGATATTTGAGAGCTACGACCTTGAATGGCTGAATTATGTGGTAGATTGCAGAAGAGGTGGCGCGATGCAACATCAGTATGACATCGTTGAAGGTGGTGTTGCGAATGATAATGTCATCGATACCGTGGAAGACTATGAGAACAACATTATCACCGCTGAACAAGCTCTTGGGCAACTGAGATACAAGGACGTGAATCATCAGATCTGCATCTTGAATCAAGACATTGCAGATAAGTATCTGTCGTTCGTTTCATCTGAAATAATAAAGAAGGAGGATTGATTATGAGAGACAATGTATTATGGCGCAAACAAAGCCGAATCATCATGCTCTTGGCTGATGCCCTACAAATTGATGCGGAGCGGGCACTTGACATGTTTTATGCCACAAAAGTATATCAGCAGTTGTCAGACCCCAAATATGGTTTGCAACTGATGAGCGACGATTATATTTTAGAAGAACTTATTGAAGAATTAAGGGACTCGCAATAAAAAAGATAGCAATGGAAACAAAGCAAACGAAACAACATATTGTATGGCATGATGATGTGGTCATCAAGCAATTCATCAGTTATGCCGTGGGTTGCATGATGGGCAGATACTCCATCGACAAGCCCGGACTCATCCTCGCCAACCAAGGGGACGGCGCGAAGGAATACGCGGAGCAGATACCTGACAGCCGTTTTCAGATAGACGATGACGGCATCATCCCGCTGATGGCATCGGACACGGACTTCAGCGACAACGCCACCGCTCGCTTCAAGGAGTGGCTGCGCACGGCATTGGGCGAAGAGAAGATGGTGGAGAACCTGAACTTCGTGGAGAAGTGCCTCGGCAAATCCATCGATAACTATTTCGTGAAGGATTTCTGGAAAGACCATAAGAAAATGTACCAGAACCGTCCCATCTATTGGCTATTCGCCTCCAAGAAGGGTGCCTTCCAGTGCATCGCTTACATGCACCGCATGAATCCCTATACGGCGGAATGCATCCGCACCAAATACTTGTTGCCGCACATTGAGTGGCTGATGCAGAAACAGAAAGAACTGGAAGAGAACGCCGCCAACCTGACGACCGTGGAACGGCGAAAACTAGATAGCATCCGTAAGCAGGTGGACGAGTGCCGCGAGTACCACGACCGCCTGCACACGGTTGCCGACCGACAGATAGCGTTTGACCTGGACGATGGCGTAGTGGTGAATTATGCCAAGTTTGAAGATGTGTTACAGAAAATCAAGTAACTAATAATACCCAACTATATGAACATCGATTTTGTGGAACTAGGCAAATATTGCCAAACTGAATATAAAACATCACTTGATGGTAAAGAAAATAAATACATCAAAACTTTGTTTGCTGCTATTAAGGATGATAATAGTGTCTTGATATCGACAACGCCTCATATTTTAACAAATGCGAGCAAATGTTTATTGATTCATGAACGTTCTTCATTAGCCATAACAAATTGGTACCTATGGTATAGGGTGCAATTTATCAATGAAAATGGTGAGGTGTTTGTAAATCGCATTGATGATGAATTTGAGCTATCTATTTCAGCCTGTGGTAGCTATGATAACCAGTACCTAAATTTATCAGCAGACCATAGAGTGTATTGCTCTTGGAGAGCACCATGGGAAAAATGTATTAAATCAATGTGGAATCTGTATATTAGACTCAAAAAAACAAATTCAAAAAGTGAAAGAGAATTGATAGCTTCTTTATTCTGGAAAAATCAAGAAATTCTTGAATTAGAGAAAAAGAATCAGGATTTCGAGTACAAAACACAACTGCTTGAAAGCGAAAATAATTTATATAAGGGAATTCTTGATGATATAAAGGATTTGCTTCAACAGAAATAAATATAGTGAACAAAATGGGAATGCCTAATAATATACCTTGTGGTAATTGCATATTGATTGCAGTAAACCCATCAAATGTCTGGTTCATTGAAGAACTATTTGAACATAAGGATATAAAAAAATACTATATTCTTAGACCTGACCATGCTGTAAATATAAGAGCATTTTGCCAATATATTGTTAATGCGAATCAGCAACAAGATTCATTGAATTTTATCATGTTCAATGATTATGGAGAAGAAGTGGGATTCATTTCGGCTGAACCAATGATAAACAGAGCAACAAATATGCCAATGTGGAACGTTGGTTATGCAGCACATCCTTTGCACAGGCAGCAAGGTTATGCTTCGTCTGCTTTAAAAGGACTAACGGATTTCCTTTTACAAAATTTTTCTTTTCAACAAGTTATGTTGGATATTAGCGATGACAATATAGCTTCGGTAATGGTTGCTAAGAAATGTGGTTTTACTAAGCCAAATGACAAAGCTGCTTATTTCGATATGGAGCACCCTGAAATTGGTATGCGTTTCAGATGGTACAAACAGCTTGCAGGAGGTCGTACAATCTATTTTAATCAAGCGGTACACTACTATCGGCAAAAGCAGTATGCGGAATCTGTCGAAGCATTCAAGAATGCATTGAATGAGCTATATACTCCAGGTACTCCGTTTACAGATGCGCAAATTTACTCTAATATGGGTATGGCATTATCTTCATTACGAAAATACTCTGAGGCATTTCAAGCATTAAAGAAAGCTCAGAGTCTTGGCCTGAATAATCCAAGTATTGAAAAAGAACTTCTCTGGTTAAAAAACAATATAGGTTTATCGTAATGAAATAATGCTAAGTTAGGGGATGTATTACAAAAAATCAAATAAGTATAGATAAATATATGTTTGAAAGACTCATCAAATTAGTCCGGCAGACGAAAGTGTCACTATTTATCGGGGCTGGCTTCTCTATTGAAGCCAACGCTCCATCTGTGTCTAAATTAAAAGAACTTGTTCTTGCCGAATTTGAGAACGACAAGCAGAGAAAGGAACATGAAAACGACAGTCTGGCTGAATTGACAGAGTTTTTTGTAGAAGAAATCTGTTCGGGTAGTAGAAACGAACTTATAACTATCATGAAAAAAGCATTTAAGTTCACTCCGGTCTGTATGGATGACCATAAAATGCTTGCTGCTATACCTCATTTTAATAGGATATTTACCACGAATTATGACACATTACTGGAGGATTCATATCCTGAATCTGAAAGGGATGTGGTTCGTAATGATGATGATTGTACTTACTTAAATAATCCTACTGCGATATTTAAGGTTCATGGAGATTTCGTTTTTCCGGATTCAGTTGTTATCACGACTAACGACTATAACAAGTTTAAGAAAAAACGTCCTAATCCATCCATGTGGAATTTGGTTGAAACTGAATTCTTAACCAAGCACATCCTCTTTATTGGTTATAGCCTTGAAGACAACAATATACTGGATATAATTAAGACTATATCCAAAAACATAAATCGTAATCAGAAAGATATGTTTCTGGTTGCTCCCAACATTCCGATAGGCAAACAGCAACAATTGAAAAAAATGGGAGTAACCTATTTTAATGCTGTTGCCAAAGATTTTCTACAAGAACTGACTCAGAGTCTTGTGGAAAATATAAGTGATGATTTCAGACATAATAATATTTCCGCAGAAATATATACAAGGTTTTCTCAACAACACAGATTCCGTCCAGTTGTTGAAGTGCGACCCAATAGCGAAAATCAAATAAAGGGTGTAAAAGCTTTTAAAGGAGAAGAATTATCTCTTAAACTCAATATGCAAGTAAGTTCTTCAATTGGAGAAAAATTAAAAGAAGCAGATTTTGACAAGGTTGGAGAGTATTTAGAGAATGATACTTTTTATAATGGAGTAAAGGTTCCCTGTATTCGTGTTACAGGAAAAGACTTGTTAAATTGCTCACACTCTGTAAATGGCGTTGTCCTTCAAAATCAATTCCGAGAGATAATCATCGGACCGGCTGAACACTCGTTAAACCTGACAATCCGAATTCCACAAAAAGGATTTTTTGAATCTGTTACGGCCAAATGCTATAACATAAACAATTCTAAAGCGTTGATGTTTGTGGACTGTCATATATTTGATTTGGCTATCACTCTGACACTTAAAGAACCGCAAGGAGCAAATGTAATATTCCAATTTGACTTCAAGAAGAAATTCAAGGACTGCAGTGAAGCATTGAAATGGATAGAAGTGCCTATTGCATTTTTTTCTGGTGAAGATGTGTTCATAAAAGAACTTACCTCTGAACCATTTAAATTAAGCAGCCCTAAAGAGGTTGAAGATTGTCATTTCAATGAATACAAAGAATACTATTCTAATTTAAAAGAGATTGAACTGCATACCGCACAGAAATTCTCCGTTTACTATGAATGTACGGAATCACGTTTCAAATATGCACGTATAGTAGTTTCGTATCTCAAGCATGAATCTGTCCGCTATAAAAACGAAAAATATAAAAACTTTCGAGTAACTACCGAATGGGATTCATTTATAGGGAAAATTCCTGTAAATGAAAAACTTTCAATGGTATCTTCTGAAGTGAAAGGTATAACAATAAATCTGAATGAAAGAACATTCCAAATACCATACGTACATCGTATTTTTAACGAATGTATGATAAAATCAGCTTCTCCACAAAACGAAAAATTGATAGCAATAGATGTAGAATACAATCACCCCTGTTATGATGTGCTGTATTCTAATCAACCATGTAACATTGAGTTTCCCAAAATGAAACCTATACAAGAACTTTCAAATAAATAAGATTACAATGAAGACTATACAAGATAAAATATACGGTTATTTCGAACGCAATCCGCTATTGAAGGTGCTGTTCATTTTTCAAGACCCATTCCTACGTATGGACTTACAAGAAATGTCTTGGAAGACGGATTACATCTATGTGGATTTCAAGGGAGGCTGGTTCACGGTAAAATATAACTTGGATCATGAATGGGCAGACAAGAGAGTCGTCCTCTATATGGATATGCCCTCTCCCCTAAAACAGAAATCGCTACAGGAAAAGTTTCCGTTAATGGATGTGCTGGTTGCCAATATGGAGTATTGTTCGCTGGACTATGCGGCTTTCATGCAGCAATACCATCTGCCTGCCTCCATGACCACCTTCGTGGAAAAGAATCTGCAGCTGTTGCAATCTACTGCCATCATGCGGCTGTTGCAGCCCTATTACGAAGAAGGAACTATTCAGAAAGAGATAGCCGTGAGAGGGCTGCTGTCATCTTTCCTCCATCAACAGCGTGTGTTGGAGTGGGATGCCATTCTCGTCCATATACTGCTGTTGGGACGTGGAAGCGAACAAAAGAAGCGGGTGGATTTCTTTGCCAAGCTGAGAACTGCACCGCTTGTCAAGGAAGCGTTGGATGGTAAATTGACAGCTATATTCGGCGTAACATACGATGACAACACTTCGGATAAAATAGCACGGATTGTACAAATCTTGAAATACAATGCCATCGTCCAAAACCTGTCGCCCATAGAAGCCGATGACTACAAGGTAAACCGGATCAATGATGCCGTGGCATTGCAGCAGATGAACCGGATATTGGAACTTGCGCTAAGTCATTCCAAATCGGCGGAAGCATTTATGGAGACCCTCCAAGAGCTGGGGCAGGACATCCGCGACGAAGAGATTATCCGTTGGTATGGAGCGGAAGCCGACTATCACTTCATTCCGGAACAACTGTGTATCCCTATCCTCCGAAGACTAATGGAGAAATACCTGCCCGACGAGCCGCAGAAAGTGTTGAACCGGATAGAGACACTTAAACTGACGCACAACGACAACGGGGAACTGGATACAATCATGGATTATGTTACCCTCGTGTCACGGCTGTATGAACAAATGGCATCCAATGTCCGTACCCCCGCCACTCCTGACGAGTATGTGGTGCGTTATGAAACGGATTATTATTTGATAGACCAGCTTTATCGGGTGTGTACGGAGACCTATTACAAAATCCTTCCGACCCATCCCCTCTATGAAATGGCACAGGATGTGAAAAAGACGGCAGATGGCAGCTATGCCAAATGGTGTAACCGATTGAACTTGGAATGGACACAGTGCCTGCAAGAAGCTGGAGGATTGAATGCTTTGCACGGATTAAGGCAACAGGATTTCTATCCGACCCTCATCTGCCCCATACAAAAGAAGGTGGCGGTCATCGTTTGTGATGCCTTGCGCTATGAGTTGGCAAAAAGCCTGGTGCAGGAGTTGGCTAAATCAAAGCATATTGCCAAAATCAGTTCTGCTTTGGCCATGCTCCCTACGGAGACTAAATTCTGTAAGCCTTCGTTGCTCCCCCATAAGAGCTTGACCCTGTTCGGGACTACGGATGAGCAAAACATGTGTGTGGACAATAAATTGCTGGACACTACACAAAAGCGTTCGGAGCACTTGGAGTCCTATCGGGAGAAGTCTGTATGCGTTCCCTTTGAAGAGGTGGCCCAATACAATCAAGACAAGAACCGGGAAGTTTTCAAGAACTCGTTGGTCTATATCTTCCATGACAGCATCGACACGACCGGGCATGACGGTACGGGGAAACAGATTGTTGCAGGATGTACACAGGCCGTTCAAGAGCTGAGCACATTAGTTTCCAAGATACTCTCTTCGTACAACGTGACCGAGGTATATGTCACTGCCGACCATGGCTTTATCTTCAATGATATAACAATGGCGGAAAAGGACAAGCAGAAAGTGGCGGACGAGTTTCTGGAAAGAAAATCACGTTACTACCTGACCACCTCCGCACAGCCGGTTCCCCATATCGTGAAATACCCGTTGAGCGAGGCTTCGGGCATCGACAATTCAGCAGGAATATATGTGGCAGTACCCGAAGGTACGAACCGGCTGGCAGCACCGGCAGGCGGCTACGTCTTTGCGCATGGAGGGGCTTCCCTGCAGGAAATGGTGATTCCCGTCGTCACCTGTCGCCAAGAACGGCAAGACAACAAACAGCCGGTCGGTGTAATGTTGCTGGATCGGAAGCTATCCATCATATCCTCCCGGTTGCGTTTCAAACTGCTGCAAACGGATGCGGTAAATATGGATATGAAGGAACGTACCGTGACGATAGGGCTTTATGTCAACGACAAACCGGTGACAGCTATACAGACCCTCACGCTGGACCGGACAGACCAGTTATTGGATGCCCGAAAGGTTTCCGTGGACTTGACCCTCAATCAACACGTTGATGCCAAGGTACTGCAACTGAAAGTCTATGACATCGAAGATAGCATGAACCCTATCATCAAGGAGAATGTGACCAATAATACATTAATCGAAAACGACTTTGATTTCGCATGATGACACTGCAAGAAAAAATAATGGATGCCTTCATCGGTAAGGTGGTTCGCAAGGACCTGGCTTTCCAGGTGAAGGGAAATTTGCCTGTTCCTACCTACGTGTTGGAATACCTGTTAGGACAATACTGTGCCAGCGATGACCCGCAAATTATCGAAGAGGGAGTGGAAAAAGTAAAGACGGTCATCCGCAACAATTACGTCAGCCGTGCGGAAGCAGACCTTGTCAAAGGACGCATCCGAGAATGCGGAAGTTATACGGTAATCGACAAGATAACCGCCACGCTGAACGACAAGCAAGACCAGTACGAAATAGCTTTTGCCAATTTGGGGCTGACGAAGATTCCCATTGGTGACGGCATCGTGCAACGGAATCCCAAGTTGCTGTCCGGCAATGGGGTTTGGAGCATTGTCAAAATCAACTATCTGCCGGGAGACGATGTCCGCATCCGCTGGGAAGTCCAATCATTGAAACCGATTCAGATATCCAACATCGACTTGGAGGAATATATCGCCCAACGGGAGAAGTTCACTACGGATGAATGGATAGACTTCCTGTTGCACACCATCGGTCTGAACCCGGATGTGCTGAACCGACGGGAGAAGTTTATCGCACTGGCAAGACTTTTGCCGCACATCGAGAATAACTTCAACTTTGTGGAACTGGGACCGAAAGGAACCGGTAAATCACACGTCTATCAGGAATTCTCTCCCTATTCGGTATTGGTGAGCGGCGGTGACGTGACCAGCGCACGGCTGTTCGTAAAGATGTCGGGCAATAAGGAGCTGTTGGGACTTGTAGGTTATTGGGATGTTGTCACGTGGGACGAGTATGAGCAAAAGCCGCACCGCAGCATTGAAGCCAAGTTGGTAGATACGATGCAGAATTACTTGGCGAACAAATCGTTCAATCGTGGCAAGGCGACCCATGAAAGTACGGCATCCATGGCTTTCGTAGGCAATACCAAGCATACGGTGCCTTATATGCTGAAGAACTCGCATCTGTTTGAATCCATCCCCTTGGACTTCCTTCAGACCGGTGCTTTTCTGGACCGCATCCATCTCTATAATCCCGGATGGGAGGTAAAAGTATTGAAGAAAAGTTCGTTCAGTACCGGCTATGGGCTCATCACGGATTATATCTCTGCCATCCTGCATGAACTGCGTGGCATAGACCGTTCCGTCCTCCTGAATCAATATGCCAAGTTCAGCGGGACTTTGTCCGAACGCGACCACAATGCCATCCGCAAGACTTTCTCCGGTTTTTGCAAACTGCTTTATCCCAACGGAGTGATGACGGATGAAGAGGCCAAAGAACTGATTGACTTTGCTGCGGAATCACGTAAACGTGTAAAAGACCAACTCTATCTGATTGACACCACCTTCCGTACCGAACCGGCAAAGTTCGAGTATATTTGGCTGAAATCAGGAGAGACTGTTAAGGTGGATACATTGGAAAATTTGGAAAACTATCATCGGAACGTGATGGAACAAGAAACAAACAAGGAGGAGGTAGAGGAAGCGGCGGAAAAACCTGCACGTGCACTGAGACCACGCATCCAACCCTTGGTTAGCAAGACTATCTCTATCCGCGAAAACCAAGGAGGTGTCACCTATCAGAACCTCTTCGGCGACTACCTGCGCAGTGCCAAAGAGATAACCTTGATAGACCCCTTTGTCCGACAGCCTTACCAGATAGACAATTTGGTGGATTTCATACAGATGGTTAGGGAGGTTACCACTCAGCAAGACGGCATCAAGATACATCTGAGTACCCAAAATGAAGATGACGAAAAGGTTGCGGAAGTGATAGACTGCTTCAATGACCTTGCCGATGAACTTTCATCGCTGGGCATCGAATTCACCTACGACTTCAAAGCCGACCACGACCGATTGATAAAAACAGACACCGGCTGGATCATTACATTAGGACGCGGGTTGGATATCTATGAAAAGTTTGGCCGCTTCTCATTAGGTAGAGCCAATCAGCAAAACAGACGTTGCAAGGCGTTTAATGTGTCTATCAACAAAGGATGACAAAGATTATTCATGGGAAAAGAGAATTTTATGAAAGACAAGCATAAAGAAATTCAAGTAGTATCGGGTGACATCACCCGTCTGAAAGTAGATGCCATCGTCAATGCCGCCAATAATTCATTGTTAGGTGGAGGTGGTGTAGATGGAGCCATTCATAGGGCTGCAGGAAGAGAATTGTTAGATGAGTGCCGTACCTTAGGCGGCTGTCCAACGGGCGAAAGCAAAATAACAGATGCTTATAAGTTGCCATGTAAAAAGGTAATTCATACGGTTGGGCCAGTATGGAAAGGCGGCGGTAAAAGCGAAGCGCAGTTACTTGCCTCCTGCTATGACAGTGCACTTAAACTGGCAGAAGAAAATCAACTGACAAGCATCGCCTTTCCCTGTATCAGCACAGGCGTGTATGGCTATCCCAAACAAGAGGCGGCAGAGATAGCTTTGAGCACCATCTTCAAACATATTCACAGCGGAGCTTATAAGGGAGACATCATTCTCTGCTGCTTTCAGGAAGAGGATGCACAGATATACACAAGTCTTTTAACAAAACATTCATAAGAAAATTGTCATGTTCAAACTTCGTTGCGTAGTAGAACGAATCACATACCAGAATCCCGATAACGGATACTCGGTCATGAGGGTCAAGGTGAAAGGATACAATGACCTTGTAACTCTTGTAGGCAACTTGCTGGAAGTGCCGGCAGGGAGCGTGCTGCTATGCGAAGGAAACTGGAAAGTGGATAAACGATACGGCAACCAGTTTGTGGTAGAGAGTTGGGAAGAAGTTATGCCCGCAACAGCTTATGGTATTGAGAAATATCTGGGTAGTGGTTTGGTGAAAGGCATTGGTCCGAAGTTCGCCCAACTTATCGTCAGCCGTTTCGGATTGGAAACCATTGACGTGATTGAGACCGACATTGAACGACTCTACGAAGTGCCCGGCATCGGCAAGAAACGGGTGGAGAAGATAGCCGAGAGTTGGGAGAAGCAGAAGGACATCAAAAACGTGATGCTCTTCCTGCAAGGCTATGGAGTCAGTACCGCATACGCAGCCAAAATCTACCGGCAATACGGGAAAGAAAGTATCGATACTGTAAAAGCCAATCCTTACAAACTGGCAGATGACATTTGGGGCATTGGCTTCAAGACGGCAGACGGCATCGCCACCAAGATGGGTTATGAGAAGAATGACCTGCGCCGTTGCAAGAGTGGCATCACCTATACACTCAGCCGCCTTTCGGAAGAAGGACACGTCTATGCCGAAGAGGAGCAACTTCTGAAAGCAGCCATCGAACTATTGGAAGCCGATGAAGAACCCATCCGCAAGGCAATGGCAGAAATGTTACAGAGCGAAGATCTGATACAAGACGGTGACGCTTTGTATATGCCACCCTTCTATTATGCCGAAGTAGGAACAGCTAATCGTTTGAGGGGGCTGTTGAATTATGCGGAAAGTAATCTCTTCCAAAAGGCATTGGACATCACTGCCATATCCAAATCCTCCGGCATCGAATATGATGAAGTGCAGGCAGAAGCCATCCGTGAGGCGATCGCCTCCAAGGTCATGGTATTGACAGGTGGCCCCGGCACAGGAAAGACCACTACCACGCAAGGAATCATCGCAGCTTTGAAGAGTATGGGACTGAGCATCTTGCTTGCCGCACCTACAGGACGTGCCGCCAAACGGATGAGCGAGGCGACGGGTATGGAAGCAAAGACCATCCACCGGCTTTTGGAATACAACCCGAAAGATGGTTACAAGCGCAATGACGAAAACCCGTTGGAAGGAGATGCGCTCATCGTGGACGAATGTTCCATGATAGACATCATCCTGATGAACAACCTGATGAAAGCTTTGCCGGTGAATATGCGCCTTGTATTGGTGGGCGACATCGACCAGCTTCCCAGTGTGGGTGCCGGGAACGTGCTTCGTGACATCATCGATTCCGAAAAGATTCCCGTCATCCGGCTGACCCGTATCTTCCGGCAGGCACAGACCAGCCGAATCGTCATGAGTGCCCATGCCATCAACAAGGGACAATTCCCCGACATCAGCAATGGTAAGCAGACCGACTTCTTCTTTATGCAAATGGAAGAACCGGAACAGGTTGCTGAAACCATCGTCAAGTTGGTAAAGGAACGCTTGCCCAAAGCCTACAACCGTCCGGCAAGCGACATCCAAGTCCTTACCCCCATGCAGCGGGGTGTGGTCGGTGCTGCCAATCTGAACACAGCCCTGCAAGCCGTACTGAATACCTCCCTGTTGGCGCTGAACCGCAGTGGCTATTCCTTCCGGCAAGGCGACCGGGTGATGCAACTTCGCAACAATTACGACAAGGATGTGTTCAATGGCGACTTGGGATATGTGGAGAAGGTGAACTTGGAAGACCGCACTTTGCAAGTGGACTTCGATGGCAAGTTGGTGGAGTATGAAGTCTCGGAGCTGGATGAGCTGACCTTAGCCTACGCAACGACCATCCACAAGGCGCAAGGCTCGGAATATCCCATAGTCGTTATGCCGGTCTTGATGACCCACTACGTGATGCTCCAACGTAATCTTATCTACACAGGCATTACCCGTGCCAAGAAAATCTGTGTGCTGGTAGGAACAAAGAAGGCATTGTCCTTCGCCATCCGCAATATGTCGGTGCTGAAACGCAACGCGAAATTGAAGGAACGGCTGAATCCGGCATTGGCACAATCCGGCAGTGCCACACCACCTAAAGAATATGTGCTTTCAACGCAAACAGAGTATGGTATGGTGGCAGAAGAGAAAATCCAATATGGTAAGAAGTAGAATCATCGTATTATATTTGCTCAATAAGATAGATTATGAAACACGCTGAATTCAAGACAATAGCCAGAGAACATCAAATAGATTTCAAAGTCAATGACCCGGAGATTGACATTGCCGCTGATAGATTCCCTATCCGTATTATTCGGAAGAATGGCAAGGAATATAAGATTGAAGTGAGAAGTTCTTTGAATTGGAAAGATTGCCGTGATGAGAACAACCTCTATCGCATTTTCTTCAGCGGATTCCGAAAAGAAATAACGGAAGAGGTTGACAAAGAAGCGTCTTTGACAAAAGGGCAAATGGTCACAAATCTTTTGCGTAGCGAACACATTCCATACAATGTGTTCTTTCCAATGCAGTATGACTTAAAGGGAACTGCCCGCTTGTTCAATCGTATTCTCGGAGAGGAACGAATCGCTACTATCAGCAAGATAAACATCGAGTATAACCCGAAAGGTCTTGCCGATGGCACATCCTTTGATACTTACATTGAATATACACCAATGGGAGCAAATCCCGGTGCAAAGGGTGGTATTGGCATTGAAGTGAAATATACGGAAAAAGAATATCTTATCAAACATGGCACGAAGGAATGGGGAGAAACACATAACGCTTCCGGTATTCATCTTGCTGACAATTATAGTACCCCAAGTAACGCTTGCGGTTGGTTCATACCGGAATTTATAGCAGATGTCCCGTTTGAAGACAAAGAGAGAATGGCGACTCATGTGGTAGCTAACTGCTATCGCCAAATATGGCGCAACCATATTCTTGGTGCATCCATGATACTCGGATTGAGTGAAAAGCAAGAGGATAAACTTTCAGAGTTTACAAGTCTTACAGTTTACCCAAAGGATAACGGACATTTCTCGGAAGTTTGGAGCGAATACGAATCCAAGCTGACACCTGCCGGATTGAAAACGTTCAAACACATCACATACGAAGAACTATTCCCTTTGATGCAAGAATATTTGAATGAAGCAAACATTTCCAATCTCAACAGATGGATAGATTACCTTAACAGACGATATATCATAAAAATGAAAAAATGAGACTTTCACGGTTGCCATCGTCGTTTATATGACTTGCTCGAAATGCTATTCCTCATAATGGTACAACTACATTTTTCAATGGTGCCATTATGAACGTAGATTATTCTCAACTCAATGATGCTAACCTGATAGAGATATAACTCCCCTAATATCCCAAACAACTCCGACCCACACTTCCCAGCGTAGGACGGAGTTCAGAACAAAATCAAGGAACTTATGCGGATGTCCTCCTTGCCTCTATGAAGCGGTAGGCATTCTCATTTACCAGCCTGATAATCCTGTCATGGTATTCCGTGTTGGAATTGCACACCCCACGGCTCTGAACCACTTTCCCTTGGCTCAAACTGAACTCAACGGTCTCAATGCGATTACCCAAATGGTCATGAGCCGAAAGGACAACAGAGTCGGTCTTGGCATAGTATTCACATTGGAAGACACAATGCTTCATCTTGTTGCCTTCTTCCTTGTAAGCCTCCAGCGAATCCAATACGGAAATCTCTATATCGCCATCACTGATGATAATACCGAAGTAACAGGACTTGTTCTTGTAAAACTCAGCTTCGTGTATTTTGACTTTCGCTATCCGTTCCATATCCCTGCGTTTCCGTTCAATGGCATTGGCTTTCTTCAACCAATGGTCGTGTTCGGCTTTCAAGTTTATCGGACAGATATACTTGGCATTATGAATGTCCTTGCCACATTTTTCAAGCAAGTGGATGGTGTCACACCAAGTACCGAAGTCCTCAATTCGGTAATGATGCCTTGAAGCCACCTTGTATGACTGCCAACAGGTATGGAGGTCTAAAGGGTGATAGATAAAATACTCAACCGCCTTGTAATCTCTCGCTTTCATCATCGTCTCCATCCGGTGGTCAGCCAAAAGAGTCTTCATCAACTCGAACGGATGGCAGTCGGGCAATTTGCCTTTCATCCCGTTCCGCCTCAATTCGGGAAGGACAGAATAATAAGGACAGGTGTAGGCATCGGATATGACTAAATGCACATCCGATATGTTTCTCAACTCTATCGGGCTGGCAAAACAGAAGCTGTCCCGGTAATAGCCCATGGCTCTCAATCTTGAAGTGACCGCCACCTGCCCTTTTGCATTGAGCCACAGACGGCAAACTTCATCATAATAGAAATCCATAGGTTTCCCTTTGCGGTAAATGGCGGTTAGAAGGAATACCCTCTGTACTTGCAAGCCGCCAATCACTTCAAGGGTAGAAAAGTAGCCTTTCTCTTGGTGCTTGCGTTTCAACGTATCAGTCACTTGCAAGCGGTGTCCGCAATGAGGACAACAGACAGACTTGCCTTTTCCCTTATAGTCAAACTTCTCCCCGCAATCGCCACACGTGCATTTATGTCCAGATGTTCGGAACGTAATGTGTTTCACTACGTTTCCGATTGCCCACTTCACGGCTTTAGAGCCGATGGCGGTCAGCTCCCCGTTGGAAGCAGCCACCAATCTCTCAAATTTGTTTCTCGGCTTCATATTCTTAAAAATCAAATAGTGATAACTCGGCTTGTTGGGGTACTTGGGGTTTACTTGGCTTGGGTCGGGAGTTCCGCACTTGTATCTTACGAAGTTCCTCTTCTTGATAGCGTTTCAAAGCCAAATCACGTTGCTCCGCCTTTTCCTCTTCGGTCAATTCGATATGCCTATTCACAACCACATCACAAGATAACGGCTCACCGATTATCAATGTAGGCTCTTCCGCTGCGTGGACTGCCATGCTGAAAACCTCCATGTCGGAAAATCCACTGCAACCCGAATGCTGAACCTCATTGAAAATATAGGTCACAATATCGTCTATGCTACGTGCTGTAGATTCATACTTCACCCGAAAGAGTTCATCCTCCTTTGCCCTATTGTCAAGATAGTTCTTGATGATTTCCTTGAATTGTTCTGTTCCTTTCATATCTGTTCGTTTTTAAGATGTTCTGTACCTGTCACCATATCGGCAACCTCTTTAAAAGTTTTTCCAACGGAATGATATTGATGTCCTCATTACGGAAGTATATTTTCCACTCCGGATTAACCAATACCCAATGGAAATTCTCCACCGAAAACCCTACGCCATTGGAGTAGCAGGTAATAAAAGCGAAATTCTTACCGTCCTTACGGATATGGGCATAATCGGGAGCCATGCCGAAAGCGCATCTGCGGATGTCCTCCCTATTCCACAACAGGGTCAGTTCGTAAACATTCCCTCCGAGGTTTATCGTCTCTTTTCTGTCTTTAAGTGTGATAGCCATACGTTTTAATTTTTTTCCCTTTTGTCTGAAGCCTTTCGGCTTCTCGCATCCGGGTGTTTTTACGATGCCACCCATACGGAGGGAACAAGGGGCGTAAGGCAAATGTGGCAAGCGGAAAGAGACGGAATACCCAATTTGGAACAAATTGCGGAAGGCTGCCGTCCGCTTTCTGTGCTGCCAAGAGAAACGGCATTTGCCATCGGCACCGCCCTCCGTTGCTTTGTATCGGAAAATAGAACCGGGAGCGCGGATGAGCGAATGAAGATAACAGGCACAAAAATCCCCGGCACCCTTGAACCTTACAGTTCCCGGATGCCGGGGCGACACATATGAAAGAGGAAGAATGCAGATTACATCAAAGGGATTTCAAAAGACTTCACGACACATACGGCCTCCTTATCAAGGATGAACCAGTATTCGGAACGGTAAGGAGCCCCATCTGTAGATTCCGCCTCATATTCAATCTTTACTTTCCAGCCGGAAAACGGTTTCTTACTATTGTGCGTTTCATAAGAGGCAAAGTTGCGTATAACCGACATCACGGACATCTGCCGTTCCATCAGGTCAGCCATCGCCTTATCCCCGAAATCCACCTTCTCGAAACCGTCCGTTTCCTTCATCACCTTTTCGCTCACCTTCATCATCGCCACGGAGATGGCCATCTTTTCCTCCTGGGTAATATAGTCTCTGCCAAATACAGAATCCGGCATACTGACCGCATGAATCTTCACCGTTTCAGGCCGGTCAACGGAGGCAAGCAATGCTTTTTCCGCTACCTTTCTGGCTGAGTTCTTCGGGTTGGAGCTGTCCTTTAGCAGGAAAGCGGTTATGCCGCCTGCCAATACAAGGCTTGCAAGCAGCAGGCCAATAACCTTCTGTTGTTTCATAAAATCCGCTCTCATATCTTGATGACTTGAAGTTTGTCAGGGGATAGCCCCAATCGTTTGCGGTAGATGGTACCATCTTCCCGGTACATTTCCAGTTCCGAGGCGGTCATGCCTTTTTCACAGATTTCCTTCGCCTCGGCAAGCGTCACTTGATGACCGCCTATGTTCCTCCAGATAGAGAACGTACAAGGTGCTTGCTGATTGCCATAGTTGGAACAGTTGAACGCCCGGCTTCCCACCAACATGTCACCACTGCAATGGGGGCATTTCCCGATAACAGGGCGCATATTGATGGTACCGTCATCAGTCAGTTCAATAACGGTCGGAAAACTCTTGCTCTCCTTGGAAGCGAAACCGTCCAACAGAAGGAAGCGTTCCTCCAATAGCCGAACGATTTCATTGTCTTCCATCTTTCGGTTGCCTATGATGGCATTAATGTTAAGCGCACAAGACGGTTGTTCCCCGATGTTGTGCTCACAGCGATACCCCTTGCAGGTTTTCACCACGTTGCCGCCACACAAGGGGCAGCGACCCATAATTTTCTTTTCTGTTTCCATATTTCAAAATGTATAAGTTGATTATTGTCTGTATCAATACCGGAATCCTCTGTTCCAGTCATTGACAATGCCGTTTATGATATTCTTGCCCGACATCACGTTAGCCCATCCTTCCGGGTCAAGAGAAAACCAAAGGTCGTTCCATGAAAGGGTGCGTACCTGCCATGCCAGGATAAAGAGGTCTGTATTGATGGCTTCCAGCCTTGTCACCACCTCGTTGGCGATATAGTACCTTTCAGCGGAACTGAGCAGGTTCACCTTGTGCTTCTCCTTGCTTCTGTCTGCTCCGGCAACATCATAACTTCCCGAAGTGACCAACTGCTTCATAAACGGATAGAGCGCAGCCATTTGGGTGGCGGCATCCGTCAGTTCATCCGACACGATGGCGGCAATCGCCGTCCCTTTAAGATTACCGCCCACCGATTTCGTAAGCAGGCTGCAATTCTTCGGTATCTCGGTCAATACCAGTTCCCCTGCACGTTTGATTTGATAGAGGTTCTGCATCGCGCCTTGGGCATTGGATAAGTATTCAAGCAACTTGTTTTCCACGTTATGCACCCGGTCAAGGGCAAGCGTCACCGCTGTCTCGGCGGCGATGATTTTCTCCTGCGTCTTCTTACGCTGTTTGTGGATGTTCTTCAACTCCACGGTCTGGGCGATGACGGCAGCGGTCAGTGCCGGGTCACTCTGTTGGGCATGGACGGATACGAGCGTACCCAAAGACAATGCCACGACAGCCATTCCTTTTTCAATTGAATTCAATTTCATCATCGGTTCTCCTTAATTATAATTTGACACTCGCATTCCTTCGTCCGGAAAGATGGTTGTCACGGTCATTTTTGCTGGGTGACAATACCGGTTTCATCGGTTTGTTCAGCAGGCAGTCGTTCCAGTCCTTGAACGCCTTGGGCGGCAGCCATTGCCCCATCTTGTATCGGATGGCCAAATGTTCACCCACTTGTACCAACATCGGTCGTTCCGTGTTCAACAGGAACGACTTGCCTTTGGCTTCCACCCGGATGCCCTTCTCCGCTTTGGAGATTTTCATCGGGATTTCCTCCAGCAACGCCATCATGCGCAATCCATAGATACGCCCGGCAAGGTCGTTGTCGAAGCAGTCGAAGGCTTTCGCATGAGGAAAACGTGCCATCGTCCCGGTAATCTGCCCGTCCGAGAATGTGCCGCCGATGGAAACCAGTGCGGTCTCCTTATCCAATTGCGCCTTGTGGACTTGGTAGAACGCCATCGCGTCAAAAGCGGATTCAAAGAAGAACACACGCTTTACCGCTTCCCGGTTTCCACCGGATAAATCTGCCACCCATGCAGAGGAAGAGGAATCCGTACCGGCGGCTTTGGACTTGTAACCGCCAAAGCCACGGATTTCATAGCCCTTTACCTTGTCATCCTTATCAGTGTAAGGGAAAGCGGCATTGTAACCGTCAAACTTGTCGTTCCGTTTGTCACGAAGCAACGTGAGATAAGGCGAAAGGTCTTTGACCGTATCGGCCGACAACCCGCGTTGCGAGAATATCAACGGAATCTTTTCCGCTTGAACCGGCTTTACCTCATACCGGGAAGCGTCAAAGTGCTGATTAGCTATAGCGGACTTCACAAACTCCCTGTCCTCCCTGTATTCCGGTTCGGGCATATTGGCGAAACGTGCCATGACCTTGGCTATCTTCTCCCAGTCATCTTTTCCGGAAACGAAAAAGGCGTTCAGGTTTTCCCGTATGAGCGTGACCACATCCCCCTTTGAACCGTCCCGGCGAAAGAAGGTCTGCGCCGACTTGTTACGGGGATTGCTGATGATCAAGGTATCACGCTTGTCGTTGCCATTGCCAAGCACCAGCTCGATATACCTCCCGACACCGGCTTTTCTATCCAAACGGTAGCCAAGGGCATAGGCAATGTCATCAATACCCACACGAGATTTCAGTTCCTTGAAATTTACCTTATAGTCTGCCATATCCTCCATAATTATATCCTGATGCCTCTGTTTTCAGTCCGGGTATGCCGCATCACGGCAAGCTCCGGTTCGTAGGTCTTGCGGGCGGTCATGTTCAGGAAGGCGTTCTTGTCCTTCATATCCGTCAGTTGGAAGTAGGTTCTTGCCGTGTCCTTCGTGACTTTCTTTAAACCGAGTTCCACACCATCGTAAGAAGCACGGATGGCGTAGTCGCCTGAACGGGTCTTGACAATGGCGGCGTTCTTGAAGGGAACTTCCTCATTCGGATCCAATGGCAGGAACGGGTCGTTCTTGGCAAGGTACGGTTGCTCGCCGAGGGCCAACCGCTGTTTGTCCACGTGGTCCAGTATCATATCGGATGCCTTGTTCACGTCTGCCATGATGGAAACGATAAATTTCGGTTCTTTCTTCAATACGCCGATCCAGGAATCCAGATAGGCAGCGGAATTGTCGGTAATCTTGGAATCAAACCCCATGGAATGGCTGATCATGGCGGCTGTGAGTTCAGCCACCAGTTCCTCCTTCGCATACTTCGGGTCGCCGAACTTGCCGCCCATTTCCCGGTTGAGCCGTTCTGGTGTCATGGTCGAATGGGTCATCTCATGCAGCAAGGTGGAATAAAACTCCATGCCGCCCCGGTAGATTTCCTCCGGCGTGTTGCCGATGTTGAACTGCGCCTTCATGGGCAGTACCACGATGTCTCTGGAAGGGGAATAATAGGCGCTGCCTTCCTGCTTGTCCGCCTTTATCGGGCACAGCCATCCCTGCGACTGTATCATGCGGTCGAGGGCGGGATGGGCGTACATCCCTTCCGTGTCACGGAGTTCCGGCAGCTTGAACTTCTCCTTCAGCTTCTTCATCCGTTCGGGCTGAACCTCCGACAGGTTGGTCTGCGCTACATTATACACAGGAAAGGACTTGACGAACGGGATGGCTTCCAGCCCTTTGCGCTCTTCCTTGCCCATGGCACGGTATTCCTCCGAACTGATGCGTTTGCCGTCCTTGTCCTTGACCATCATGTCCCAATAAACGACCGGGAAAGCCTTTTCGCCTCTCAGTACATGGGCTTTGAGGTTGTGTGCCTGGTTGAAGGTAAGATAGACAGGAAGTTCATAGCCCTTTGCCGCCGTTTGCAGTTGCAGGAAGAAGGAGTTGGAACCGGAATAATTCCGTCCCCCGACATTCTGCGGAAGACCGGCATAGCCCGCGCCGCCTATCCAGCCTTTCTTCCAATCGGAGGATTTCATCTGCTCCATCCGTTCTATCATCATTTCTGTAAAGCGGTCAAGTGCAGCCTGACCGCCTGTTCCTGAAGGGGAGTTAGTGCCATACGCCATAACCTTCGTCATTTATAGCCTGACGTTCCATCATACCGATTTCCGTCTGCTCGATGTAGAACTCCGCCGACTCGTCCGTGGGGTCTATACCATGCGACCTGCACCAGTCCAAAAAGTCCTGGGCGTTCTCACCCTGCAATACAAAATGGAGGTGTCCGATTTTACCGTCTTGCAATTGTTCCACCAGTTCCTCGTATGTTTTTGTTGCCATATTGTCTGTTTGTTATTGATTATTATTGCTTGTTGTTGGTTACTGTCATTATCTTTTCATGGATGCCGCCTGTTCAACTTTAGTCACAGGTGCGGCAAGCATACTTGCAATCTCCGGGTTCAGGTATTTGGCGGCTATCTGTTCACGGGTGGCCGTCTTAACCTTGAAGAGGGAATAGCCGTCATCAAACGAGATTTCATGCTTGGTGGTCTGCCCTTTGTCACCCAAGTTGACTGATACCTTCCACTTGTTGTCGGCACGGTCTTTCGCCACACGGACACCTTTGGAATCAACCCCTTCCGGAAGCTGGTATTTCTCGTAGGCGGATTTCAGGTGCAGGCGTTCCCCGAAGTTCCTTTCCACCAACTGGTTGGGGGTTACTACCCGGTCGAAGTAGGCGTTCAAGTCCTGTCGGGATGCCACGGCAGACATTTTCGCGTCACCGATTTGCGCGTAGAACTTGTACTTGCCATAGTCGGAACGTTGTTCGTCCTTCTCTTTATAGACGTTGAACTTGTTCACGGTGATGTTGCCTTCCGGCCCGGCAATCTCCTTGGGAAACTTGTAAGCGTCCTCCGCCACTTTCGGCATCAGTTTGGTCGGATAGTAGCGTTCCATGAGTTGTTGTACACCCAGTTCCTTCTTTTGGAAGGCGGCGAGGTCTGCTTCCTTCATCCGCTGTGGTTTGAGCTGCTTGCCGTCCACTCTGGCGGTGAAGTACCATTCTCCGGGATTGGCCTTGCTCTGGTAGGCATGACCGTGGGTTACTTTCTCGCCGTTGGCGGTCACCATCTGCGGCTCACGGGGTTTGCGTTCCTGCTTGGCTTCCTGCTTTGAATCGGGTTCTTGTTTGTTTTCCGCTTTCCGTTTGTTATTCTTTTCCTTGGCAGGTTTCTCTTCGGCGGTATTCTTTGCCACCGAAGCCGGTTCTTCCTGTTTCTTGCTCTTCTTTGCCATATCCTTGTTGTTTAATTGGTTTGTTGATTCCTTTTCCAATTTCTTCTGCTCGGGAGTTTCAAGCCGGTCGCAAATGGCGACCCTTGCGCCAGAACGGATAAGTTTGGGGAGATAGGTGTCAAGCGCATGGTGGGCAAACCGGGCTATCTTCATGTCCGTTTTCTCACCGGGAAGCATCTTGTCCGCTACGGCTATGCCGAGTAGGACGGCAGCTTTCACCGCATCCTCCTTGTACATCTCATAGAAATCCCCCTGCCTGAAAAGAAGCATCGCGTCCGGGTGTTTCTTTTTCAGGTCATCGAACTGTTTTAAAAGTCCTTTGCCGTTTTCCGCTTCTTCCTTGTTTGTCATAAGCTGATGCGCTTAAAGTTTCAGTCCATTCGTCCGTCTCTCTTCCTGATGCGGGTGAAGAGAAAAAGCCCGTTCCTTGGATTGGGCATCCACTACCTTTTGGTATTCCCAACGGTTCTTGTCAGTCATGACCAGACCGAGGTATTCAGGATGTTGCTTGTCATAACGGATTTTTTGCTGGGTTTCCCACTCCTTCATGTCACCTTTGATGACCTTGAAACCCTGAGGTTCTTTCAAGTCGATGCCGACGGAAACTTTCTCGCCGCCGACATTAAGCTCCACCGGCTTGCCGTCACGTACCTGCTGCTTCTGCTGCGTACCCAGTTCGATGTCGTGGATTTTCTCCATGTCTTTGAGGTTCTGCTCCAGCTTAATGTCCGTCACCCTGCGGTGGATGACCGATTGCGTTTCGGGGTCGAGTTGCAGGTATTGCCGGGTCTTTTCCCCGTTCACATCCACGGCTTTCTGTACTACCTCGCCTTTTCTCAGCCTGTCTGCCTCCTGTTCGGTCAGGTGAAGGACTTTGTTCCGTTCGGTTTCCAGTTCCGCCCTCACCGGATAAGCCATGAGCGCGGGATGCCCGTCCTTGTCGGAGGTCATCTGGAGTTTGAGGGGTAACGTGATCAAGTCACCGTTTCGGGCACTGATTGACACTTGCATGAGGGGTGTCACCTCGCCGGAGGTCAGCTTCTCCTTTACTTCTTGCGGCAAGCTGTCGGCTTTTTCACGGTCGATGCCCAATACTGCCAGCTTCTCGTAAGGCAGCCATTCTGTTTGATTTCTGTTGTTCATTTCCATTCGGGATTATTGATTGTGATAATTTTGCGGCAATGACCGCTTTGTCAGACACAAAATTATTCCTGCAGATACCCTTATACGGAAATGCGCAACACTATTCTGATGATAATCATGACGGTTCTCGGGACTGTCAGGGTTTCGGCCCAGTTCTACACGATTACCAGAGAATCGGGAATCAAGCCGGCCCAGGTGCAGGAAACGGCTGTTCCTGCTGATAATAAGGAGAGAACAGAGATTGACACGATAACGGAAGTTGCAAAAGATATACAGCCAACCTTATTTAAAAAGCAAAGTTACAACAACCTAAAAGTCCGAAATAGTGACAATAGCGCATCCCTAAAAACGAAGATCCGGAACAATTCTCTTCCTGCGCTGACAATTCCAAACCTTTATGCGGAAATAATACGGAACGGAATCTTATATCCGAAAGTGGTATTGGCGCAAGCCATCTTTGAAACCGGCTGGTTCCGTTTCCCGGTATGCCTTGACAAGCACAACCTGTTCGGGTTGACCAATCCACGGACGGGAAAGTATTACGAGTTTGAACACTGGACGGAAAGTGTCCGAGCGTATTATACCAAAGTGCAGTACAAGTATAAGGGAGGGAATTATTTGCTGTGGCTAAGGGATATCGGGTATGCGGAAGACCCTAATTATATTCGTGAGGTAATTGAAGTACTAAAGATGCTGTAGGGTAAAAATACAAGTAATTATTGTATTTTATACTCCTTTTCTTGTCTAATATAAAATTTTATCATACATTTGCAGACAAATGATAGAACAATTAAACATACAAGTAAAAGGGTCAATTTTATCAGAAGATAAGGCTGACACATTTATGACCTCTTTGGATGTCATCCAAAAAGTTATGAATGTGCCAATGTGCGCTTTAACCTCCTTGCTAAGGGTTAATGGGTATGATAATATTGACGATACATCAAGCCTTTGCATAGATGAAGAAAGGCTTGAGATTTTCGCAGAAGCCTATGTGCGTAAAATCCGAAGTTATTTTTTAGGTTCTCTTCGTAACATTAGCAATCTCACTTCCAAAGAACTTAGCAATTTCAAACAGTTTAACGAACTCTTTAAGAACAAAGATTTACAAAGAGAGCCATCTAAATGGTCTGATATAGACATTGAGCATTTAATAAAGGCTTTCAAGGAAAAAATAAAAAAAGAAACCCCAGCATCGTCTGCTTATGAATCCTTTCTTGACTATTTCGTAGTAACCAGATTTACATTTAAGAAGATAGAAAGGACATTTGATATTCTTAATATTCAACTTTCAACAACACCTATCCATGAATGGGACTTTGAATATGAGAACTTCAAAGCAGAAGAACAATTACTTGAAGAAATAACTCATAGCTACTATTATGTAGTAAAATCAACCTATGTTAAACAAAAGTGGTATATCAACTTCCTCATAAGGAACATTTATATAGCTGCAAGATACCATATATTCTCTTCTGACTCCGATGATGATTACAGTAATAATAAATTAAGTGCTTGAGACAGTTAATTTAGTAATTACAAAAATCATTATCTTATGAATAAAAAAGAACTTATTAAAGATTTAATAAAAAGTAATCTCCCAGAAGATACTAAGACAGAGGCTATTCATATAATTGAGCAGTATTATTCCGGAAACACTGAATTTGCTGTAAAATTATTAGTAGATTTACTTGGAATCAGCTCTATGCTAAAAAAGTTCTTCTGTGGCGATTAAATAAAATATAAAGATATGGATATAGGAAATGCCGTAAAAATGCTCAGGCAGAGAAAAAACATTTCTCAAAAGGAATTATCTTCCATGTGTGGAATTTCAGCTAACGCATTATGTAGTATAGAATCAGGTAATACCTTTCCTTCCAAAAGCACTATTACAAAAATATGTAATGCATTGGATATACCAGCGTCTTATCTATTATTATTCAGTATTTCGGAAAATGATATACCTGAAAACAAAAGGATACTATATAAAACGTTGTGTGAGTCTATAAAAGAAGATCTAATCCAAAATCTTTAAGATTATGGCATTTCCTATACAAGGTATGTTTGGGATATAAAGGAGCATACTTTTATTAACATACTGCAGCTTTATAAAGAAATAAAGCAATTAGATGTGCTGGATAAAATATATAAAATCCATATTTGAGAACATTGTTGTTTACCATACCTCTTGTTCCATCATATAACAAGATTGTACTGTAAGCCAACAATGTTCCCAATATACCGTAACTCACCATTATTGGTAATACGCAGGACAATTGGACGAGTTTTCTTAAATAAAATGGTTGTCTTTTTACTGTTCCCAATAGGTAGAAAATAACAATAATTAAAATGCCTTTCCACTCATAATCAACCTCCAACCAAGTGGATAAATAAGCAATATAGAAAATAGCACACATACATTGTATGCTATTCCCTTTCAATTTCTCAAATGTAGCCAAAGTTACTACCCCAAAAGCCAACGTGAACATCACATTATGCGTTCCATCCGCTCCATTCAATAAAAACCACGGTACTTCACTGACAACCGCAAAACCAAGCAGTGTCAGGAAGTAGCGCAACTTGTTCCGTGTATGCGCAAAGCCTTCCGCTATCAGAAAAGCAAACACTGGGAAGGCGATACGCCCGAAGCAGCGCATTGCCTCATACAAGCTTGTTCCATGTTCCAACAGGTAGTAAGCCGAATGGTCAGCCAGCATCGAAACAAGGGCAATGACCTTCAATGCGCTGCCACTTAATCCGGAAAATGAATACCCTGCTTTATTTGCAGAAGTCAGATTGTTCATCATCTTGCGTTTTTAAGACATTCCAAGCAACTCATTGACCATATCCTCCACCTCCTGATTGACCCTTTTGAAATTCCGGTTCAGCATAATTTCCTTCTCCCGGTCATTCTTGAACTCATAGATTTTGGGCAGGGTTACATAGTGGTCTTCCTCCTTCTTAATCTTCTTCATGTCGAAGTGGGTCTTGCAGAAATACTTCGTGGTCTTGAACTCCTCCGACTGCTCGATGTCGAAGCTGTCCAGCATCTTATCATCGGTAGCGGTAAAATCGCGTGCCGCCTGACCTGCCAGCCACCCCGTAGCCATATCCGCAATCTTGGCAGCCGGAACAAGGTAGTCCATCTTCTCGGAGATTGTGGTAGATACCTTTTGGTCGTTGATGGAAATGGAGCGTGAGGTCTGTTTCGCCTTGCCGAACACGTCATTCTGCGCCCACTCCAACGTCTCCTTGTTGCGTGCCGCCCCCATGAAGATATTGCCGCAGGTGGTGATAATCTTCTGCATACCCACCTTGCCGTAGTCCGCTTCCAACTGGGGAAGTTCCTGAAAGCCCAACGTCACAGCGACCTTGTTGCTTCGTGCCGTACCAATCAGCCGGTCTATTTTGTGGAAGTACAAGGTAGGCAACTCGTCCACGATGATGCTTACCGGGATATTCCCCTTGGAGTTCACTCTTGTAATCAACCGGTTCAACACCAAAGCGTTCAGCGAACCGATGACCTGTTCCTTCTCCGGGTCGTTGGCGATGACCAAATAACTCGGATGGCCTTTATCGGAAATCTTCAGGTCGAAGTCATCCCCGGTGAATACCCAATAGGCTTCAGGGGAAACCAACCGTGCCGCATTGACACGAAGCGTACCCACCATGCCTTCCAACTGGTCATTCGCCTTGTTTTCAAAAGCACTCTTGAACGGAGCCATCAGTGAGGCAATCTTATCATCCTGCATCAGGATGTTGAACACCTGGTCGTAAGACCTGCCCAAGAAAGAAAGCACATGGGGCATATCGGAGAACTCACCCGTGACGGTGTCCGGCTCCACCTCGTTGCCCATCTCGTCCTCATACCAGCAGCGTTCAATCCGTATCTTCTTCCCGGCTCTGTCCGTATAGCAAAAGCCGTTCAAATCCACAAACATCCTGTCCTCGTCCGTAGATATGTCATTCCCTTTGTCATCCACGAAGTCCAGCACCACGTTCCCGTCCTTGTCGATGGCATTGAAGTCATCCCAGTTCCGAATGACAATCTCCAATTTCTTTCCCTCCAGTGATATGTAGCGTTTCAGCTTCTTCCCATTCCTGAACCCGACCGGGTGGAAATTGACAAAGAAGTAGATGATTGCCGCAAGAAAGTTCTCCGCCGAATTGGTGAAGAACGCTTCCGAGCCGCCTTTCTTTTCGCCACCTCCTTTATTCAAAGATGCCAGCAAGGTAGCGGCAGTTTCCGATGCCGCCGCCAAGTCTGGAATATACTTCCGTTGGATAGGATTGATGCGGTCTGAATACTCCACATCCGTAAAGTTGATGGTACGGAAACCGCAGTTTTGTGGTAACCTACCGGCCTTACGATTCTTGCAAAACTGATAGAATAGTGTCTTGGCAAGTGTCGGGTACTTGAAATCGTACACCATCATGGCAAAACCCTTTGCCGCGTGCTGCCGTATAAACGGGTCTATGATACCGAAAGACTTACCTGAACCCGGAGTACCGAGAACAATAGTGCCACGGAAAGGATTGATGATATTGATCCACCCCTTGTGCATCTTACGCTTCCAATAGTATATCATCGGTATGTTTACCGAATAGTCGTTATTGGCAAGCACCTCCGACTGTTGGAAGGACTCGTTCTCGAAGTTGAAACGGTCATCACCCACCTTGTAATTGTAATACTTGGCGATGCCGTCCAATCCCTGATGCACCAACATGGTGCCCACTACCGAACAGACAGCGTACAGAATCCTGTTCGACGGGAATCCCATCCAGCTCATGCCGAAGTCCATCCCGTGGAAGAGGAAACAAAGTCCGACAAGGGTCAGTCCTGCCAATACAGGATAGACGACCATCGTCTTGACATTGAACTTCAATGCCTTCTTCGCCTTTGTCCCGATACAGACGATGCAGATGCAGACCAGTTCCGCCACTTTGCAGCCGGAAACGGAATTGAACACCTTGAACCGTCCAAGCAAGTCAAGGACAAACTGCGTTACCCGGTTGTCCACCGTAATCGGCAAATTCATCACGATTTCCAATATGAGGAAAATGTAAATGCAACTACGGAAATAGTTATACATCTGCTGCTGTTCCCTTGTCTCTTCAAATGCCATACGCTACTTTTTATCGTTTTAAACTTCGTTTGAATACTGTTTGAATGTCCTTAGAATGGAATTTTCATACCTATCAGCAATCCGTTTCGGAAGGTGTCTCCATGAATGAAGTTCACGTTGTTCTTTTGGATAAGGGCGAGCTCCCAGCCGTTCTGAAACACATAACTGTATTCAAAGCCTGCCTCCATTCCAAGAAAGAACTTCCGTTGTACAGCTCCGAACTGCGGGCCGAAACGGAAACGTAGCATCCCGTTCTTGTAGCGAACAAGGCGGTGCTTGTACAACACTCCGCCGTCCCAATAATAGCCTTTCCAAAAACGGTCACTTACCGAAACCTGCCAGTGGTCGCCAACCTCTCCGAACACTTCCACAGCGTTTCCGTAAGAAAGCGGATGCTCATACCCCAGCGTGGCGTTTAACGTGGAGGGAAACAGGAAGCCGGTGTTCAGCACCAGCTTGCCGTCCTGTGCGGATGCGCCTATCGAAGCAAACGCACACAATAGGATAAACAAAAACTTCTTCATGGCTTCGGGATATAATTGATGTAATAATAAGGATAATAGGATGTTCCTTTCAAGATGTCCGAATCAAAGCCGTCCGCATGAAGGATGTCCTCGTATTCAATGGTCAGTGTGATTAACCGTCCGCTGATTTGGTTCTCAGATATTTCAAGTCGAAGCACTTTCTCGTCCGGGAAGGTCAGCTTGGGCAGTACCAGCACATTGCGGTAATGCTTCTTGAACTTCTTGGCAAGGTTGAGCGAATAGACCGGTGTCAGCTCAATGGTCTGTGAATTGGTCGCCTTGGCTTCCTTCTTGTCGGTCAGTTTGACACGTAGCTCCTCAATGTCGTAGGCAATCTTCGTTTTGTTCTCCAGCGAGTAGTCTATAAAGAAATAGTCCCCGATGGAATAGATGTTGTTGACCACGGCTTTCATACCGTGCATATTTGACACCACCTGGTTGTACTTGCGGTTGCTGCCATAGACCGCCCAAGCGTACCGTGCCATTTCCGACATAGGCATGGAAACTTCGGGATTGATGTAGGATTCCGCATGTTGGTAGGAGACATGGTAAATAGAAGCCGCATACCGTGGCGATTCGGTATATACGATGTCGTACTGGGCGATGTGGCGTTCCCCAATCAACGTCACCGTACCCAACAGTTCATCCTCCTTATAGCCGTCTGAATGGATGGAATCGCTCTCCATAAAGGGTTTGATACGGACTATGTTGTCGGCGCACTGGTTGCCGATAATCTTCGTGGTGGAAATGTCCACTAATTTGATATTCTCCGGCATGACGATGTGGGTGGTCACTTCACGATTGACCAGAATCTTCTCGTTGGCAGATGCGCATAAAGAGAATCCTAAAGCACAGAGAATAATGGAAAGAATCTTTGTTTTCATTTTCAAGATTGTTTTATTGTTGATTTTCTGTTTTTACCTTGCTTCATCCGAATTTATCAGATAGACAATGGTGTTATACTTGATTTTCGCCTTGTTTTTCCGGATGTTGGAAGAGAGTGCCGACGTGGCAGAGTTGTACATGTTCTGCAAGGCTTGCAGGGCAACCGCCTCCCCGGAAATCCCCGACCCGTAACCGTCCGATTCAAAGCTGATGTTCTGCTGCACCGTACTGGCACTCGCGTCTTTCATAAAGTCACGGAATGCGGATTCCGGCACATAGAACCCCTCCATGCCGTCATTGTCGAACACGGACAGGTTGACCTTGATGAACTTGCCGCCGACCAAGATGCTGGTGATGGCCGCACGTACCCGCTGCTGCCCGAACCCCGTCACCGTCCCGTACAGGTAGGTGCCCTTTTTGAGCTTTGTCCCGCCTACCGTCACATCATCAAGCAGCTTGAAGCGTAGCCGGGTACCTTCCTTCGCCTTGGTGGTCTGGTCAATCATCGCGCGGATAAGCGTGGCATCCGCCGCACCACTTTCCGTTTCCACCGTGTGGAACTTGTCAGCGTTGGTATCGGATGACTTGATGACCAGATTCGGGCGGTTACGTTCCTTTTCTTCCTCCCGTACCTGTGCGATAGAATCCGCACGTTGTCGGCGTGCCGCCTCTTCCGCATCCTCCCGGCCGATACCCAACCCGCTTTCGATGGTTTTCTGCCGTTCGTAACTGCGCCGCTGTATCTCTTCCAGGTCACGGGCGAAATCATCCTGAGAAGAATAACCATTATCGTTATTTGCCGGATTGTCACCGTATGCGTAAGCATTGATGTGTTTTCGTGATTCGGTAAGCGAGCGTTCCAGCTCTTCCATTTCCCGCTGTTGCCGGATGCGTTCCGCCTCGGCCGCGTCAAGACGGTTCAGTTCCTCCTCCGAATAGCCGTGCTCCAATTCTTCGTTTTCCATCTTCTCTTCGCCAAGGGAGCCGACGGCGGTAAAGGCATCCTCGTCACCGAAACGCCGGGACATTTCATACATCTTGTCACCTGCTTCCTCCGCCCGGGCTTCCGGCAGTTCCATATTGATGCGGTCGGTGGCGACTTCTTGTTTCTCATCTTCGCCAACCCCGAAGGTCTGCATCACAAAGTATATCAAGGCGCAAAGCGGTACGAAGATGACCAGCGGAAAGATATACTTGGGCTGTTTGAAATTTACTTTAATCATGGTTCTTTTCCTCGTTGTTATTCAATGATTTGACAATATGCTCCAGTTGCTTGTACCGCTTGATGATTCGGATGGAATCCCCGTGTGTCTTATGGGGTACGGCAATCAGCGAATCCAGTTCCTCACGGATAGACAGTCCGTCCGTGACCAGTTCCATCAGTGTAGTACGGTGTATTTCCTTGTTCGCCTGAATGGCATGGAATCCGTTGAATACCGGTTCCATTCCGGCAACGGTTCCTACATCCGATTCTTCCGTTTCCTTCCCACCGGAAAGGATAGATCCTATAAGCAGAAGGAATAATGTACCTGTCACATAAGCGAAAACACGTCTCGGATGTCTGGCAGCCCATGCGTTTGCCAACCTGATTCGTGCGGCCAACCGCCACCGGATGCCGATTGCCGCCATCTTGGGACGCAGCCAGTCCGTAAACGCCTGATGAGTCTGCCGACGGCTGTCCTGCAATTTCCTCTTGATTGATTTCATATTCGTTGCACGTTAATAGTCCAAATCCTTATTCTCGATGGTTCTCCAGCCTGTAATCATCAACCCGTGAGGGTTGTTGCGTGTCCTTGGCACGTTCTCGATAAAGCCAGTCGTGACCATCGAGCGTTTCATGTCCCGTGTACGCCGCTTGATAAGCTGCGTGCCGTAATAGGTGAACTTGCGTTCATGTTCGTCAAAGTTGATGGAATCGCACATAATGGTGCATACCGCTGACGAGGATATGATGTCGGAATAGAATCCGTTCTCGTCCAACGCCTGTTTCTGTTTGAGTGCCGTCCCGTCTGCCATGTACATCGCCTTACCGACCGTCCACTTGATATAGTCGTTGTCGGGTGGCAAGTTGAAGAAATACTGATGAAAGAGCTGGATATGCGCTTTCGCCTCCATCGTGAAATTGGCTTCCAGTTGGGCACGCTGTGCCAAAAACGGGATGTCACCGTCAAGGATATATATCTGTTCCCGTTCCTTGGTCACAAGGGACATACAGCACCAGAGGGTGAACCCGCAAATGACCACGCAACCACTTATCGTCGCAATGACCGTCATCATGGCGAGCTTGGTCTTCTGTTCTAATGATTGTATAAGCATATCTGTTATCGTTTAAGTTTATGATGGCATCATTGTTTTGGCTCCACCCGTCACCGTGTTTCCGGCTACCGCCCCGGCTGTCGCCGTAATACCTACGGCAGTCGCACCTGCGATGGAACCCGCTCCCGAACTTACACCGCCCGGAATCAGCCAAGATGCCACTTCAGGAACAAAACGGATGATGTAGGCACCCACCAACATTCCCATGGCATACATGCAGTTGGAACCGATGCCCTGCAAGCCGAGTGCGCCAATCTGTGACCAGGAGTTAAGTGAACCGTGAAGCAGGTGGTCATAAGCAATCATGTCCTGCTGCAAATTATAAAGCAAGATGAAGTCTATGTAATAGAGGCACATATACGTGACGAATCCCCATAACGAGAGGGAGAGGAACTTCGACATCCACTGGCTCCATGCCGAACTCCAAGGCGGGGCAAGCGACAGGGCGAACATGATCGGGCAGAATATCAGCATGATTGCCATGAAGATGCGTTGCGCCACAAGAATGCCGTAATAGGACATCTGGAATATCAGTTCCCCGACAAAGCGGATGACATCGTTTATCCACTCGCTGACCTTGGTCTCGGTGGCGACCGCCGCGCGTTGGGCGTAGTTGTTGATGGTACTGCCCAAGTTCTCCACGTTGTAGATGAGCTTGTCCCACCAGTTGGCATCCTCACCAATGGCGGCGACCTGCTTTGCCGTGGCTATGGAATCCTGCACCGCCCTCAGACGGTCAAGGTACTCGCTCTGCTTCTGAGCCACCTTCAACTCGAAGGCGGCGACCTCCTTGTTCTTGGAGTGTGCCATCGCTTTGGTGGCGGCTTCCAGTTCCTTGCCGGGCACCTGCAAAGCGGAACAGATCCATGAAGAAAAGGAGATGCACATGGAGATACCGACAATACGCAGCAGTTTCATCACATCCATGCCGCGCCGTCCGAGCATCATCATCCAACACTCGTAGGAACCGACACAAAGGGCGAGGCAAAGCCCGATGACCCGTGCCATGGAAACCGCGTCACCCAGCACCGCCACATTCGGGAATGTTTCCATGGCGACAAGCAGCTTGTCAAGGCTGTCGTCGATGGCAGGCAGTCCGATAGTCAGGGGAATAAAAAGTATGTTCATATTATTGAAAATTAAAAGATTGTCAATAATGTGTAGCCGCCATAGCGCACAGATGGGCGGTTCGGTTGACCAGTTCCGCCATTTTCACCTTGGCATCCTCGTAAGCCTGCCTACGTTTGGCATTCTCCAGTTCGTAGCTGACACCCGTCTTGTGGATATAGGCGATGTCGGAACAGAGCAGTTCGTTCTGACGTTCCAGTTCGTCCACCTGGTATTTGAGCTTGCCGCCGCTTTTCTGCATACAGTATAGCAGCCCGTCCGTGATGCAGTCCTGCATCCGGTTGAACTCGTCCTTGTAGGAGGCGTAGGTCAAATCCACCGAACGGTCGGCTTCCCGAAGCAGTTCCTCCTTATACAGTTCCTCGACATACTTGCGTTCACTCTCGACCTTATCCACCTTCTGCCGTTGGGTCTCTTCCGAAAGGACACGCACCGGCATAATGCGCTTGATATTGGATTTCGGTTCTTTGAACCTGACCCGCCAGCCGGATTTGAGTCCCGCCCATTTCCAATACATTTCAGCACCGGAGTATCTCCTGTGCAGGAAGTAGTAGTACCAATCCGGAGCAAAGTCCCAAGGACCATTTTCCATCGACTTCCACTGTTTCTCTTTTTGCTTGTCATGCCTTACTCGTTGGGCGTTTCCTGTAAAGGGGAAACAGCACAGCATGACACAGAATCCTATCATTGTCTTTTTACATTTCATATCCTTTGTTCCATTTATTGATTACTTTTTCCGCTATTGCATCCTTGACTTCGGAGTTCAGAATTTCCCAAATGTAATCGGGCTTCCAGCCGCAATCCGTCACCAGAAAGCAATAGAGGTTCGCATTGTCTATGATGTGTCGGGCACGGTCGATGGATGTTTTGAGTGACAGCACCAAATCCAGTTTCTCGTCCATGGTGGCTTTCATCAGGTTGATGCCGGATGCCGCCACTGAAGCATAGAGGTTGTAGCAGTGCTTTACCTCCCTTGATATGGCGGCATTCGCATCCGTATAGTACCATGCCACGAAGGGCTTGCCCGACACGTGCTTGAACGTGTTGCTTGTGAAGTCCTTGTATTCCCTTACCAACATATAAAGCGCGTTGGTGGTGGAGGAAATAGCTCCTGCCAATACCAAATAGGAATGGGCATTGTTAAGCCTTGTGTCAAGGGTGGTACGGACATCGTTGAACTTGTTCGCCCCTTTGGTGATGACTGACTGTTCCCCGAAACTCGTGGCCACACGTTGCAACGCCTTGTCTTCATCCTTCTTGATTGCCTTATGCAAGGCTATCAGGGCTTCTATGGTGGGAAGGTCTTTCGGTATGTCAATGGCGAATGTCCTGACCGGCAACAAAATCGCCAATGACAGAATGATTATCTTGAATTTCAAATCTTTCATGGTATCGGCTTTTAGCTTTTCAATTCATTCCAGTCACGTACCAGTCCGCCCACATGATTCTTCATCGTCACCACGTTCACCCATCCTTCCGGGTCTATGGAAAAGAAGAGGTCATTCAAAGTGGCGTACTGTGCCATCATCATCATGCCTTCCACCTTGTAACGGATGTTCATCAAGTCCGTATAGATGCGGTTGGCCACCGTCAGCCGCTCGTAACGGTTAAGCATATTATGCCCGTCACTTTGTTTCTTGGCTGTACCTTGTCCTTTGAGGGGATTGTCTATCCTGGCATTGTTCACGATATTCACGAAGTCGCCTACCAGTTGTTGGGTCTCTACCACAAGGTTTCCTAATTCATTCAGGCACATCAGTTTGTTGCTAAACTTGGCTTTGTTGACGGTCTTGACCAGTTCGGGCACATCCAAGATGATGTCATAAGCACAACGTCCTATCTCGGTATAATACTTGCTTTCCGTCCCGAAGCCTTTTACATTCTCCAATGTCACCTTGTAGAGTTCCTTGATGGTCGCCATGCTTACGGTGTATAATTCCAGCTTTTTCTTCTTGGAAGCGATGGAATCCAAGCGGTGGTTGTGCTGCCCTTCAATCGCCTTTTGGGTAGCGAGATTGGTGGTGACAGCTTTCAGGCAATGAGGGTCAATCACAACTTTCCAAATAGCAAATGATGGGGTGGCGGTTGTTAGAATAGAAAACAACGCCAACAAGAATTTGAACTTCACTTTTTCCATAACGGCATGACTTTTTGTTGTTGATTGACTTTTCTTGCAAATTCGAGGTATTTCAGACCTCCGTCCAGTTTACGGTCGGCTTCAATGCGGGTGATTGCCTCCTGCATCGTGCCGTACTGCCTGAGGTAAATCTTCAGGGCTTCCTTTTCGGTGCGTTCCGTGGTGTATGCCCAGTAACATTCCGGGGCTTCCTCCACACCATACACATCCGAATGGGTACCCCGGCATATCCATACCTCCTTGAAGTAGCTGCGCCCTTCATGGTTGTTCAAGGCGTTAATGGTGAATATCTGTTGCCGCTGCACTTGTGTCAAGCCCAAGATTGCCGCAATTTCCTCATACCTGTCCTTGAACTTGGTCTGGTCGAGCAATATCTTCACATCGGAGTTGTTGATGATGGCTTCCTTTACAATGGGGGAATCTATCACATCGTTCAATTCCTGAGTAACCACTCCGGCAATGCCGTGGAACTTACGGACGGTCTTATAGAGATACTTGATATATTCTGCCATCGTAGGCGAGGCAATCGCTTTCCACGCTTCTTCAATAATGAGCGCCTTGCGACCTTTCTTGATACGCATCTTTTGCAGGAATACATCCATGATAATCAGCACCACAATGGGGAAAAGCACGGGGTCATCCTTAATCTTGTCGATTTCAAAGACGATAAACCGTTCATCAAACAGATTGGCATCCAAATCGGAGTTGAGCGTCATTTCCAGTTCACCGCCCCGGTAGAACTGTTTCAGGATGGCGGCGAAGTCACGGATGGGGAAGTCAATTTTCTCCAATGACGTGATTTGCGGAATACGCTGTAAGGCGAACTCGTAATAGGAGTTGAAGGAAAGTTCATTGACTTTGAGCCGCTGCTTCTGTCGTTCCAGATGGTCTATCTGCCGGTCTATCTTGACCAGCATGGAATTGTCGTATAGTTCCTGTTTGAACTTCTCTATGATGCGCAAGGCACGCTCTCTTTCGGACGGAGAAGCAGCCGGATCATGAGCGAGTGCGTTCAAGGAACGGGACTGGCGCAGAAGTTTATGACGGCGGGCTTCCGTGGGCAGCATCAACGCACGGCTCTCCGGCTTTTCCGGGACTTCCTTCTCGTTTATCAGCCGGTCGATATCCTTCATATCGTGGTCATACTTATCATGGTCACACTCCATACGGGCAGCTATCAACAGTTTTTGTCGCAAACCTTCCCGTTCCTTGTCGGTGAAGTTCTCGAAAGGATGGAAGTAGGCTTCGTAGTATTCCACGATGGTCTGGTTGATGAGCATATCCTCAATTTTGGAAGGTATGCTGTTCCCTTTGAAAATCAGGAATACCAACGATTTCAAGAAATTCTTCTTCTCCCCGAAGTTCTGGGCATACTCTTCTTCAGTCACCTTGAAGGGGTTCATGGAAATGGGCTTCTCCTTGGAATAAGAAATGTAAGTGCCTTTATAATAGCCGCAGATGCCTTCATAGGAATCTCCGGTATCAACCATGACCACATCGGTGTCCTGTTCCAAAAGCTGCCTCACGACCGTATTCATATGAAAGCTCTTGCCGCTTCCGCTTGGCCCGATACAGAAAAAATTGGCGTTGTCGGTCATCTTGACTTTACCTTCCTTACCCGTGATGTCAATACATACCGGCAATCCCTGGCGGTCGGTGTAATAGGTTGTCAGGGGTGTCTCTTCCGAACCTTTCAGGTGTTCCTTGAAGAAAAGGCACAGGGCGGCATCGGAGAGCGTAAGGAAAAGGTCATAATCGGGATTGAAGGCGTAGGCATTGCCGGGAAAGCTGTCCGTGAACAATTCCAGTTGGTTGTAGGCTGTCTTTGACGGCATGATGCCGCACTCGTAGAGCTTGGTCTCTATGTAGGATGTAACCGGTGTCACCTTGTCCGCCGGGCAGCTTACCAGTATGTTGAAGTTGCTGTTTACCAAGAGGGTGCTGTCAACCGCCAGCCGGTCCAGCACTTCCTCGATGTCCGCCTTGGCAATCTTGTTGCTCGGGTCGGGCATGGAGGCGTGACGCTTGGCTTTGGCCTGCAACTTACGGAGCAACTTGCGCTGGCCGGGTATCTGTATCACCTGGTTATAGACCACGCAGTCGGCGAACGGTATGCTTGTCAGGAAAGAAAACAGGTCGGTGGCGATGGGGTAGCCGTTGATGTTCGTCCGCGTGTAGGGTTTTACCACGGACGGAAGGCTGATCTCGTCGATGTCAACCAAAGGGAAGGAACGGATGACACGGTTGCCTGTTTTCAGGTATTCGTCCGATACCTTGAAGTTGGTCATAGAGAAAGGGCCGTGACGGAATTGGAACGCCATGAAGCGGTGGCAATACTCCTCGACCTCTCCCTTGGTGAGCTTGCGGTGGCGGATGTTCCGTTCGGTAAGGATGTCGTCCACCTTGGATATTTTGGAATGGAACTCCATCCATTTCTTGGGGTCGTACTGCACGAACTGGCTATGCTGCACTTCTTGTGTGACAACGAGGCAGGTGCGTATCTCCGTAAATTCCCTTCCTTCAAAATAGTTGAAATAGCTCCGGGTCAGGAACTCCGCACCGTCCGGCACTTCATGGTGGTAGGCCTGTTTGCAGAAGATGTCCTGCTTTTGCAGGGCATAGCCCTCGCCAAGGGTCTGCGCCACGTTGGAAAGCACATCTTGGAAGTGCAGGTACCGCTCTGCATCCGTACAAAGTTGCTGCACGGGGTTGGTCATTTCAAAGATGACGGAAGGCTCGCCTTTCGCTGAAAAGAGGACGACATTACCGTCCGTCTCTTCCAGCCCCGCATAGAGGCCATCAAACACTTTTTTCTTGGTTCTTGCCATAATCTTAGAAGTCACTTCGTAACTTGTTGTAAATGAAAATTCCATTGTCTCTCCGCTTGTTGTGCAGTCCTCCACGCTGTTTGACGAAGATGATCACCAGCCCGATGGCTGCCATGGTAAGCATGGCGACGAATCCGGCGAGCTTTCCCAATACAATGGAGAACAGTATGAAGCCAACAAACGACACGCCGATGGCCAATGCCGCCAACGTGAGGAAGCGTCCCCGTATGCCCATGAACTCCAACGGCTTTTGAAGCCCCTTGAAAACAGGATAACCTTCCGGATTCATCTCTCTTGCTTATTGGGTGACACAATGATTATTTGAAGAATAACGGCAACGCTTCGGACAGCGCGATGAACGCGACACAACCTCCGATGGTCAGCATGATGGTCTTTTTTACATCCTGGTCGCCGTTTTGCATCTTGAAATAAACATTGAAAGCGCCGACCAGAACGATGACGGCTGCGATGGCTTTCATGAGGTTGGAAACAGGTGTCTCATACGAGCTGATTTCCTGCGTGGCCTTGGTAAAGCCTGCCGCACCCTTGCTGCCTGCCATCGCGTCCGCCACGGCAAATGTGAATGTGCCAACGGCTACCGCCACTTTGCGGCTAACCGATGAAACGGTTTCCTTGATGCGATTTACCGCACATCGGATAAATGATTTGATACTTCTCATCTGATAAAATGTTTTTTAGTTTTACACAATTACATCGCCAAAGGAACAGGTGTCACCAAAGAAATGAGAGGATTTTACACCCTATATATCATGCAGGGCATCAGGCTACTTCGCGTTTTCACAATTGAATATCACCACACCAAGGTCGCTTGTGCCTGTTTCTGCCATGCGGTTGATTTCCTCTATAAGGTTGTCCACCAGAATACCGTCAGTCATGATGGCTTCACGGTAGCCGGAATGATGATATGGCTTTTCAGGGGGATCACTCTTGCCGTCATTATCGGATTCCGGTTTATCTTCCGTTTGCTGTCTTGGTGGCTCGTCACGTTCAATCCTGACGGGCTTGAAACTTCGCGCTTCATCCGATATGTCTATCTCTTCTTCAGAATGGTTCTCCTGTTCGGCAGCCTGTGCCATCTTCGCCTTTTGGATGTCAAGCACTATCAGGACCGCATAGTAAAACAGGAATGCGATAAAAAGCAGAAATACAATCTGTCCGTATTGCATGATGTCTTTATATAATGGTGGATACTGTCATTACACTAAGAGGAAGGAATCTGAGCCCTAGCTTGATGCCACGCATCTCTTGCCTTTCACTACGCTTGAACCCTTCCTCATAATAGAGGGTGTTGCGTTCACCGCCTACGGTATAGCCTTTCCGTTTCAGTTGTGAGCGAAGCCTGACCCTTGCCCGGTTGGAGACCACCTTTATCCGGGTGACAGGCTCCAGTCCGAATATGACCCGGCGGCGTTCACGGTGTATCATGTCGCTACGGACACGGGAAGTGATGTCGTGCCGTTCCGTTCGGGAGCGTTTGAGTCCCAACTGTCCGGCAATGCGGCTGACGCTAGTCTTGCTTATCCCTAATTCTTTTCCCATTTCGGAAAAGGAACAGGTATGGAAATGGCTGCTGATATGTGCGGCGCGTTTCATCCGGAGGGACTTGGCGAATTTGACTATGCCCAGTTCCTTCGCCTTGTTCTTGACTGCCGTCTCACTCATGCCCAGTATTTGGGCGGTGTAGAATGTTGTTTCCACCGGGTAGAGTTCGCGCAGGGCAGCTACCATATGGTCATTCCATTTAGTCTTTCCCATCGTATGATTCCTCCTTGAAGTTCGTGAACAATGATTTCTTCTCCCGGCGGTATTTGGCGAGTTTGGCAAGGTAGGTTGTGAAGAACGCCCTGACGATGGCGTTCACAAGGTCGGAACGGCTGCGGTTGCAGATGTCGCAATCGTCCAGGGAGTCCGCAAGGTCACGGTCTAACTTGCAGACAAGGCGGCCGCTCTTGTCCGTTGCCGGTTCCTCCACATCCAAGAGGGAAAGGAAGTTTTGCCAGCACTTGTCGCTGCAGGTTCCATGGAGCGGTTCTTCTGCCGGTGCCATAACCAAAGAAGAAGCTTCCCCTGTCGTTTGAGGAATTGCTCCCAAGGCTACATCGGGGTCATTGATACCTGCTATGAGGTCGTCTATTTCAGGAATGTCTTTCTTCATTGCTCAATGTTATTATTCATTTTGATTATCGGTTTCTTCTTTATGCCCTTGCCTCGGGTTCAGGTTCTCCATCCGTTGAATGCCTGTCAGTACCGTCTTGCGTATCGGGATTTCCGTGTCGAAGATGGCGGCATAGATTTTACTGAATACGGGGGCAACGATGCTGCCTTGCATATCCAGTGCGGCCATCGTGCTGAAACGCTCCATGTCCGCACGTTTGGGCATCTTGGCGGTGACGTAGCCGTAGTTGGAAAAGGTCTCCCTCGTATTTTCCCATACCAGAAGCTCGGAACGTTTTCCGACCCTGCCATCACAAAGGTTAGGGATGATGAAGAGCCGGGCTTTCATCCGTCCGTCCACGGCTTTACGCAGCCGGTCTATGAACATGAGGAAACTGGCGGTGGAAGGGACTGTCACCAGATCATAATGGAACGGCACTACAATGATGTCCGAGTTGACGAACATCGGCACCAGCCCGCCCGCCTTCAGACTGCCCGGGGAATCCATCAGCACCACGTCTATGCTCGGATCGTTGTGAAGTTTTTCCATGAGGGAGGTCATGCCGTCCTTGTCGGTGGCTTCACAGGCGACCACTTCATAGAGCATATGCTGTTCGCCGTATTTCTTGATGTCCGCCTTGCGGCACTTGACGATGGAGTGCTGGAAGTCACAATCGACCACGATGACACGGACACCCATCGTCACCAGGTAGTTGGCGAAGGTAACGCAAAGGGTGGTCTTGCCCACGCCTCCTTTCTGGTTGGCGAATGTCACTATGACCGGAGTTTGTATCATGCCGTTTCGTTTTTAATTTTCGGGCAAAATTATTCGGGTGAAACCGGAGGAACGAAATACGCAACACTTTTGCGCTTTGGGTTCGGAGAACCGGGGGATTCCGATGCAATGTTCCGGGTTATCCGGGTTCATAGTGCCCAGAAAAGTTACGGCAGGAAGTCCTACCTCTTCATGGAACGGCCGTCATCCACCTCGTCATAGCTGCCCTTCTGGCCGACTTCCCATTCCCGTTTTTCGCTGCGGCTTCCGTCTTTGCTGTCACGTAACTTGATAAGGTGGGAGATATGGTTGCCGGTTGGCTGCGGCGGCTGCTTGCCTTCACTCGGCCGCTGCGGTTTCAGGCGGTTCAAGTCAAATCCTTCCTCGGTCAGGTTGATAAGGATATGGCTGTGGAAGTTGATGGCGTAGGTGGCATCCGCTTCTTGACGGATAGTGAAACCTCCTTCCTTCAGGCTACTTCTTACATGGGTGATGTTCCCGTCATCGAAGATTTCATGCAGGCGGGTGACGGCATCAGCATAGGAGGATTTCCTTTCCGGCTGGAGGGAAACCAGTTCCGGCATATTCACTTTGAAGATTTTGCAAAGGAGGTCTCTTTCCGCTTCGTTGGCCGGATGGAACCGTTCCACCCATGCGATGCGGTTGTTCCGGTCAATCGCTTCCGACATGTAAGGTTTCAGCGGTCGTGCCTCCCCGTTAAAGTAGATGACACCTTTCTTTATATAGGCGTGTTGTTTCCGCAATTTCTCGTGGATGTCCGCCTGGGTTATCTTGGGATTGAGGGTAAACAGCTTGTCGATGAAGTCCTCTATGCGGTCGAAGCGTTGCTCCGGGGTAGCGAAGTCCAGCAGTTCGTCAACGGCCAGTACCCTTGCCCCGTTGATGACGATCTTGTTCGCATGGTCAACTATCATGTAGCCGTAGTGCGAATCCTTTCTGCCGAAGAAAACGAGGTCGATGCCGAACTTCTCTTTCAGTTCCTTTTGCAGCTCTTTCTTGTTGGAGCTTACATCCCGGTACTTTTTGAGGATGCTCCTCAGTTGGCGGCAACGTTCACGGCTGCGGTGGCCCGGCTTATACAGGGCTTCAACTTCCGCAAGCGGAAGGCATTGCTGTACCTTGCCACCGTGCTTGATGAAGACGGTGCCGTCCTTTTGGTAAATCTCGTAACCCATGGAAAGCATGACGGACTTGAATTGGGCGAAGGAGGAAAAAGTGTACTCCTTGGCGGCATCCATGCCTTTCCGGGCTTTCTGCTGCCGGTCATTGCCGAGGATGCGGTCAATCACTTCCTGCGAACGCCTCCGCTCGTTGTCGTGTTCTATCTTCCTGCCGTCCGGGGCGATGCGCGAGGTGACGATATGGACGTGGGTGTTGTCGGTGTCGTAATGGGAATAGGCAAGCAGCGGTTGCCCTTCTTCCATGTAGCCCATTTCTTTGAGGTATTGGTGGGCAAACTCCAACACTTCGCTCTCTGACATTTCGTGTCCTTTGCAGGAGAAGGCGACATGAAACTGCGGTTTTTGAATCCGGTCGTTCCGGGAGGTGTATTCCATGAGGTAACTGACCAGTTCATCCGGGGTGGGTTTACCGAATGTCCCGAGTGTCCCGAAGTTTTTTATCTCAAGCAGTCGTGCCGTGCCTTTCGCGACCTTGCGTTCATTGTAACCGACAGCATGGAAGTTCGTGCTGCCGGGTAATATGGTTGCTATCATCTTGCAGTCGTTTGAAAAAGTTATTCCTCTCTCTTGAATCTCTACGAACCGGAGTATCACGGTTCAAGTAACCGGAAGCCTAAAGTTTGGCGGCTTTTTTAGTTACGGCATACAGTTCCCGTTTTATCTCGTTCAATGTTTTTTGTGTTTCTGTGATAACAGGTAACAGGACTTCCTGAAGGTAGGCTTGACTGAGTAACCCGGCTACCGATAGTTCGTTGGCTCTCTTGACCGACTGGTTCAGGTTGCCGCCAGCCCAAGACAGTTCGTTCTGGAACTTCCGGTAAAACGTACCGAGTTCATTGATGAGTTCGAGCCTCTGTTTGGCGTTGATGTCGGAATACTCAGCCACGGCGGAACGGATATAATGGCTCACGGAGCTATAAGACTTGGATTTCTCCCTTAACCGGTGCGCTTCCTCCGGAGTAAGCCGCAACTGGAAATGTTTGGTTCTTTGATTCATCGTACATTCATTACTTGGTTGTTTGGGTTCCCAGACACCTTTTCGCAAGGCGAAACAGCGATAAAATCGCCCCGATGCGGAGCAGCCGGCAAGACACCCTCGGCAGTACGAAACATCGTTTTGTAATGACAAGGGTACAACTTGCTTGACAAATCCTGCAACGCAGGTCACGGTCTCCAGAGTTCTTTATGGCACCAAAATTACCGCTGAAACTCTGCCCCGGAAAAAATGCGCAACAAAATTTTTTGAAGGTGGTATTCTCTAACCGAGGTTACTTTTACCCGACAGCCAAGGATATAAGATAACTTGTTTCCTATAGTGCGAAATGTCTCGATACGGTCAATCAAGATACCGTGGTTATTATAACCAAGAAGAATACCTATACTGATAATTCGGGAGCTTGAACAGAAGGTTGTCAATAACTCTGGTTCTATGGTATCGTGTAACCAAGGTTACTCAAAATCTGCATAACTGAGTAACATAACTCAAAGGTTGCTTTACCACTAAACTAAGAAGTCTGTGTATCACGACATCTGATGATACAATGCTCGATGCGTTTGTTTCCAAATTTCCGTAGATAGTTGATAGGATAAACTCAATGTTCATTATTCAGCAATAACGTGGCAAGAAAACATCACTTACCTAAATTAAAGGGAAAAAGAGTATTCCAACCTATGTATTCAGAGTAACTGATACTTTGGACGGAAAGGTACTTTTACATAAATATCAAGGTATAGGAAACCATAGTTCAACATAATCTAAGTGCTTGAAGCCGAAAGTAAAAAGTCTATTGAAAAGCTAAAAAAGCGATGATGTTTCTTTGCTATATCACTGATTTTCACTATATTTACATATAGGAAAACAGCCTTTGATTGGCTACGTTATTTACGCTAAAAGTTGAAAGTTATGTTGTTTGAATTGCTGTTCCTTATATACTTGCTACCGGTTATATTATTGGTGGGATTATTATTGAAAGCAGCTCGTTGGATTATCGTCAACGTGTTTTGGCTAGTTATTTGGATTATCAAGACTGCCCTTGTCCTGCTATGGAAAGGACTGGTCTTGTTTACTGCTCTGATAGTAAGCAACATTGTAGCCAACCGCAATCAATCCGATAAGGGCAGGTACAATTAAAGCCGCACCAATCAAAAAATGACTGATACGGCTCATAGGGGAGTGTAGCTTAATTCTTCCCTTTGGTTAGGGTTAGCTCCTACAATACATCGGCTAAAAACCTTTTCCTTTGCTCCTCTCATAAACGACTTCTTTTTGAGAATCGCAATTCAACAGACGGAACTGGACATTACAGCCTGTAGGAATATCCTTTGGCAGTTGCTTGACTAGTTCTGCAATGACTTCATCCACATTGCTGAAACCTATATCCGTTAGTTCGCTTACCACATCGCCTTTGAAATAGGCGCGTCCATAGATCATCATCTTTTGGGTGATACGGAACATCTTATCTGCAGGTGTCTCAAAATCACGTGCCTTACCTTGCTTGCTCTTCTTGCTGCTGAAGAAAATGAAGTCAATCACTTTGGCATTAAGTTTCCAGGCAGGAGTGAAATCTATCTTGACATAACCTCTTGTTATATTCAGTCCATGACTGTGGTTCATACCGAAAGCAACCTCATATAGGTTGGCATCACAGTCATTTTGGGCAATTGTAGCCCATGTATGACGGAAAGTATAATAACAGTAGTAATCCTCCTTCTTCATCCCCATATCTATACAAATTTTGCGGATGCCAATATTCACATTAGCATTGAAACTGTCGGAATTACTGTACCGTTGATGGAAATTGAACAGATATTCATCCTTTTCATCTGAGAGGTACTTGTCAAATGTGGATTGGATGAATGGTTCAACTCGCATTTCAATGTAGGCTTCATCCTTACGACTATGCTTTGTTTTGGCTCTCTTGTAGCCAATGATACCATCTTTGTAATCCTCCTTTTTGAGTTCATACATATCAACCGTATTGATACCACCCAAGCAAAGAGATAGGAGTGCAACGTCTCTACCCAATTCTGGGAGAGAAGAAATCATCTTACTTTTGGGAAGAGGACGATTGAAAAACTCACGGCAAGCCTCCGCGCTAATGGCGCGTTGGATTGTGCTATCTGACTTTGGAATTTGTATCTTATTCCATGGGTTGAACTTAATGCGAATCATTCCACGTTCTTCATCATTCAACTCCATAATGGCTTTTTTGTAAATCTGTCGAACGCAAGTAGGGTACATTTCTTTTGCACGATTCGTCTTAGACAACTGTTCTATCCATAAATTCAATACAGTAGAAGTAAGCTGGCTAAACATGAGCTGGTTTGAACCCACATAACGCTCCAAATGATTAACGGCAAGATGATAATTCTTCGCCGTCCGTTCATGTCCGTTCATTTCCATCTTACCAATGAAGGTTCGAGCATAATCGCTGAAACAAACATCAGCATCATTCTTTAATAGATACTCGATAACCTCCTTTATATCCCAGTGGTCTGAACACACTCGATTCAATCTGTCGGTGTATTGCCGAATGAGCATAGCGCAATACTCATTGACAACCGGGTCTGTCAATTCACCATTTTTTGCGATGTGGGCTTCATCAACGATTTTGTTCGTCTTGATGTAACTTGACTTACGCTGATGCGTCACTCTGATGTAAACCGTGTAAAAGCCATCGCCTCTCGGTCTCTTTACCGTTGCTTTTAATGTCGTCATATTCTTCTTTATTTTTAATGGGTAAATACTCTATAATAATCTGGGGTAAACAGGGTAAACATGGTGATTTCCGGGGTAAACATATGGAAAACATTTCCGTTCATTTGGCTCATTTTATGCGGTCAAGTGTACGAACCGCCCAAGCGCAAATCAGGCTGTAATCACCTATAAAACGGTAGATTACAGCCTGATATAAAGATTTTCTATTTAGAGTATTATTCCTCTATTGCAGCCTGCGCCGCAGCCAGACGTGCAATAGGCACACGGAACGGAGAACAGCTGACATAATTCAAGCCAACTTTGTGGCAGAACTTCACAGAAGAAGGCTCACCGCCATGTTCGCCGCAGATACCGCACTTCAAATCCGGACGGATAGCACGTCCCTTTTCAGTAGCCATGCGCACCAACTGTCCTACACCATTCTGGTCGAGTACCTGGAACGGGTCTACTTTCAGAATCTTCTTCTCCAGATAAATCGGGAGGAAGGAAGCGATATCGTCGCGTGAATAACCAAATGTCATCTGAGTCAAGTCGTTCGTACCGAATGAGAAGAACTCGGCAGAGGAAGCAATGCGGTCAGCAGTCAAGGCGGCACGCGGAATCTCAATCATTGTACCTACTTTGAAGTCGATGCTGTCACCCACTTCTTCAAACAACTGGGCAGCCTCAGCACGAATCACTTCTTCCTGCTGCTTGAACTCATACAAGATGCCGGTCAGAGGCACCATGATTTCAGGATGGGTTTCAACGCCTTCCTTCTTCAATTCTAAAGCAGCACCCAGGATAGCACGCGTCTGCATCTGCGTAATTTCAGGATATGTATTTCCCAAACGGCAACCACGATGACCCAACATCGGATTATGCTCACAAAGCGCCTCAACACGTTGCTGGATATACTGGAGGCTTACACCCATCGTATCTGCCATTTCCTGCTGTCCCTTCAGGTCATGGGGAACAAACTCATGCAAAGGAGGGTCGAGCAGACGTACAGTCACCGGACAACCAGCCATTGCCTTGAAGATACCCTTGAAGTCAGCTTGCTGGTAAGGTAGAATCTTAGCCAAAGCCTTGCGACGTCCTTCGGCGTTTTCTGCTAGAATCATCTCGCGCATGGCTTTAATCTTCTCGCCTTCGAAGAACATGTGCTCCGTACGGCAAAGGCCGATACCCACCGCACCAAAATTGCGTGCCACTTCTGCATCGTGAGGAGTATCCGCATTGGTACGAACCTGTAGCTTCGTATATTTGTCTGCCAAATCCATCAGTTCCGCAAAGTCACCGGACAGCTCAGCCGCTTTTGTTTCCACCTTGTCTTTATATACTTCGCCGGTGCTTCCGTTCAAGGAGATATAGTCACCTTCTTTCAACAGTACACCATCCACTTCCACTGTACGCGCCTTGTAGTCTATATTCAAGGCACCGGCACCGGATACACAGCACTTACCCATACCACGAGCAACCACTGCCGCATGAGAAGTCATACCGCCGCGAGCAGTCAGGATACCTTCGGCAACTGCCATACCTGCCAAATCTTCCGGAGAAGTCTCGATACGTACCATCACCACACGCTTGCCGGCAGCATGCCATTCGGCAGCATCATCAGCAAAGAATACGATTTGTCCCGTAGCGGCACCCGGAGAAGCGGGAAGACCACGGGTCAATACCTTGGCTTGCTTCAGAGCTGTCTTGTCAAATACCGGGTGGAGCAGTTCGTCCAACTTATTGGGCTCACAACGCATCAATGCAGTCTTTTCGTCAATCATACCTTGATGGAGCAAGTCCATGGCAATCTTCACCATAGCGGCTCCGGTACGCTTACCGTTACGGGTCTGGAGGAACCAGAGTTTACCCTCTTGTACAGTGAACTCCATATCCTGCATATCACGGTAGTGATTTTCGAGCTTCGTCTGCAAAGCATCCAATTCTTTATAGATTTCCGGCATAGCCTCCTCCATGGAAGGATACTTGCTGGCACGTTCTTCTTCGCTTACACCGGCCAATTCAGCCCAACGTTGAGAACCGATTTTTGTAATCTGTTGCGGAGTACGGATACCGGCAACCACGTCTTCGCCTTGTGCATTAATCAAATACTCACCGTTGAAAAGGTCTTCACCGGTAGCAGCATCGCGGCTGAAGCAAACACCCGTAGCAGAGCTCTCGCCCATATTACCGAATACCATAGCCTGAACGCTTACGGCAGTACCCCATTCGTCAGGAATTCCCTCCATCTTACGATACAAGATGGCGCGTTCGTTCATCCAGGAGTTGAATACGGCACAAACGGCACCCCACAACTGCTCGTAGGCACAAGTCGGGAAGTCTTTTCCGGTTTGTTCTTTCACCGCAGCCTTGAACTTCTTCACGAGTTCCTTAAGGTCTTCCACCTCAAGCTCGTTATCCAGCTTCACGCCTTTAGCATGTTTCACCTCTTCTATAATAGCCTCGAACGGGTCTACATCTTCCTTGTTCACCGGTTTCATGCCCAGCACCACGTCGCCATACATCTGCACGAAACGACGGTAAGAGTCCCATGCAAAGCGTGCATTGCCCGTCTTGCGCGTCAGGCCTTCCACCACTTCGTCATTCAAGCCAAGATTCAGGATAGTGTCCATCATGCCCGGCATGGAAGCGCGCGCACCCGAACGTACGGAAACCAGCAACGGATTCTCCACATCACCGAATTTGGAACGCATCAGTGTTTCCACATGGGCAATGGCTTGTTCAACTTCATTCTTCAACAGAGCAACGACTTTATCCTGCCCCATTTCATAATATTCCGTACAAACTTCTGTCGTTATTGTAAAGCCCGGAGGAACCGGAACCCCTATAAGGTTCATTTCTGCAAGGTTAGCACCTTTCCCACCCAAAAGGTTTCTCATATCGGCCTTTCCTTCTGCCTGGCCGTTACCAAAGGTATAAACTCTTTTTTTGTCCATAATATAAATTTAAAGTTTTTGATAGTGATTTCTCTTTTCTGCTCGCAAATCTAAGTATATTTCGCAGACTAGAAAACTTTTTCAGAAAAAACTTTATGCTAAAATGCAATTTCGACATTGCAATCTTTAATATTTCATTTCATAGAGAGAAATCCCGAAAAAATGTCTATTTTTGCCGAAGAATTTATTAGATTGGTGTAAAAGTGGCAAGAAAGAGAAAAGAACTTCCCCTACTGGAGAAGGTGACAATTACGGATGTGGCTGCCGAAGGAAAAGCCATCGCAAAAGTCAATGATTTGGTGATTTTCGTACCATATGTCGTCCCCGGCGATGTAGTTGACCTGCAAATTAAGAGAAAAAAGCATCATTATGCTGAAGCCAAGGCTGTGAAATTCCATGAATATTCGGCAGTACGGGCAGTTCCATTCTGCCAACATTATGGTGTATGCGGCGGTTGTAAATGGCAGGTTCTCCCCTATTCCGAGCAAATCAAGTATAAGCAAAAACAAGTAACGGACAACCTCACCCGCATCGGCAAAATCGAATTGCCGGAAATCTCTCCGATATTAGGTTCAGAAAAAACTCAGTTCTACCGGAATAAACTGGAGTACACTTTTTCTAACAAACGTTGGTTGACGGAAGAAGAAATAA